>JGI24159J19872_10011667_pt1 | contig 11502 bp, 12 predicted proteins | sample Ectturendosymbi4_FD_19872 | JGI IMG/M metagenome (IMG submission 19872) | reverse complement strand
AAACAATGGACGGCAAAATTGGCCTTATATCGCGAATGCTATTTTCCGAACTGTACGAAATCATGGTCAATAAAGTTACTTTCGTAGGTTACAGGGGGGCGATCGCCCCCCTGCTCGAGTCAGCGTAAAAAACGTGTTCAGCAAAAATGCCACCTTCACCAGCGGCGCAATCTAGTGGTAACTGGTGCAGTAGAGATATAATCTTATAACTGTTGCACATGAAGTCATCAGTCCCTTCAAATTTTTCATGTGAGTTTATATTTTGTTTCACAAAATTGCCAACATAAATCCACATCCGGATAGGCCTACACTTTCATTTCTCAACTTTTTCCTGAGTGTTGCCAGAGGGCTCCTACGGTGGTCAGTGGGCCCACTTCAGTTACGTTTCCCACACTGGCTGAAACCTCTACGCCACTGGTCTGCAACATCATTATCAATAATTGCGTGCTAGACTATACTAAAAATGCTTACAATCAACATGGATTCAGCAACGTTACCTACACAACTGCCAGCTTACCAAGGCAAATACTGACAACGATTAAGCTATCCATAATGCATTTCGCAATTCTTGGCATAGATAACAGGAAGCTATGGGTCGTGATAAAATCAATTTGGTGAACGCATTGCAAAAATACGAATGTTGAAATGTGTGAAATAAGTTTTTAGTGAGTTCAATTCTGGTGTGTCTATATGCTCTAACAAAGGTCCTCAGTCAGATTTGGGAGCCCCTTTTCGCCCGGAGCCCCCAGCCAGAAGATACGGGGGCCCTTCCTCCGTCTCTGACTGTAGCCCACGGGTTTTCAACCTTTTTTCTCCCGTTTACCCCTTGCCAGCTTCCTAACATAAAATTTAACCCCTGTTTTTTGTTTACTCACTAGCGCTGTAGAAAAAAACAAAGTATCGTAACTTCAGCGTCATTAAATTTACCCCCAGGATAGGTACAACTTACCTATAGGGGTAAACCCCCAGGTGAATTTCCCCCGGTTGAGAACCCCTGCTGTATCCTATACTAGTATCACTCCATGACAAGATAGCGTCTAATATTTACAAATTTCGTTCTTCAACCTAGCCTGAGGTATAGCGAACACACCCATACGTGGTATGCAATGCTAAATTGGTGGTTTTGTTTACCTNCGTACGACTCCAGTCTTTTNCTGCGTGGTAATCAGCTCTTCCTGAAGGTACTGACGANAAAGTTAAACAGAAAGCAGTTTAGGAAGTTATTTCCTGTTATAGGTTGTGTTGAAGATCAGGATGTCATTAGGTTTGCATCTGAAGAAAAAATTGGATCCCCCTCACTAGGAACCTGCCCAAGATAAGCCGTCAAAGTTTTAAGTTAACGTTCAAAATTCTTATTTCACACTCCAAACAGGGGCTGGTCGGGGGGGGGCGATTGCCCCCTCTGAAACCTACGAAAGTAACTTTATTCACCATGATTTTGTACAATTCGGAAAACAGCATTCGCGATGTAAGTCATTTTGGCGTTCATTGTTTCGTCAAAACAGTGTGGTGAAGTATACTTCATTTCTCTCACAATGCTGAACCCGTAATGAGACTTGACTAACAAATATTACTGAAATCGTCCCCCCTATACTTCCTGGCTGGATTCGCCCCTGAATCCAAAGCCATCCCAATGTGTTCTATGAGTAATCAGCAAAGTCGCTGTGATCCAACCAATCCAGCCCAAAAAACAGGTCCGATCTGAATTTGTAGGTAATAACTTCAATGCGCAAATTTACCAAAATGGTAATCTGAAAACAGATGGCACATCCTGGTTCTCCACGTCAGGTTTGTAAGCACGATTTCGGGACTTTGCCTAGAACTTCTTTCGCATCGGAATGCACTAAGCCTAGCGTACGCACCTGAGGTTACAGACCAGGTCGGGTTTTAGGGGGAACCCAAACATCTGCCAGGACCGAGACTTGCAAAAAGTGCGAAGTATGGGCGATTAAGTTCGCGTGTTCGCGTGTGAAACTCTTAAAATACGCTGTCCATGGCTAACATCTCAAGGGCACTGTATGAACAGGCCCGTAAGCAGGGGATGCAACCGGGCAATTTCTCCCCCGGAATTTTCGTAAACATTTTGAAAGCGCAAAAAACTTTTGCAGTTGTTATATAAAATAACAAGTTGGAATCATTTTGAAAATATCAGCTGGTTGCGGTCCCGGTACGAAAAGAAACTTAGTAACTTCGTCTTGCTTTTCCGCAGAGANAAATTTANTTTCAATGTAACAAACAGCAATACTTGCNCCGACATCTCGCAAAACAGCGGTCTTATCCGGAAAGTTTATTGTGAAGGTTCGCAAGCTGTACATTCTGTGTGGGCGCGACGCCAGCATTGTACGTCAGTCCTGAGTAATACGAAGCCAGCACGGAAATGCGTCCACTACACAGTTCGAATTTTTTGAGGCAGTGTTGGCAGCAGGAGGAAGCTGAACCTTTAGGGACCAAGTGGCACTGCGTCTCGAGTGCAGCAACACAAATTCAAACGAGTGGAACATGAAGACAGCATAGCAAATGGTAAACTCAGCGGAAAGTAGGCTGTGGCAAAACCTCTCCGCCTTATGCAACAGGTTACGATTAAACCCACACTTTCTGGAGCATGAGACAAACACAAGATAAACACGCCATTACGAAGGCAAAAGTGATTTTCCGTAACGACACAGAAACGCAAGAAATAGCTACCATCGAACTGAAAACGCATGACATTTCATGATTACTACTCCACGTGTACTGTTTCGGAGTTAACGACGTTGCTTTATTGGAGAAGTGTGATAATGGAGCCCGAAAAGCAACCGGGTGACGACGCAAGTAAATCGTTGATTTACTACAACAGAGAAAAAATGCACTTGAAAAACAAGCTATTTAATTTGATGCTATAACGCGCTCATTGCTGAATGATGACGAACCACGATTGATTGTAGAAAACAGTATTTTGGCAGCTTGCCAGGTCGTTGATGCAACACGTTTCGACATTCTACCTCTTTCAACAGTGGGGTCAGCGCGATCTAAACAGGCGCACGGGGTGGAAATATTATCAGTAATTTTGGGTCAGCAAATCCTTGCTTTGTGGACCCCTTAGTTTTGGACTTCATGACACTGCGACCCCCGTCACATAACCTGTCTCAAAAGCGCAGCACATAACAGGATTATTGCACCAAGACTAATGCATGATGCCCACCTGAAAACAAACGCTAGCTTGCTAATACATTGCGTAGGGAGTCCAAAGTTCAAGGGTTATAGACCCAAGGGTACTTTTAAGACGCCCTTCTAATAAGCAAAGGCCCGTAATGGTCGGTACGCTGGTAAATATCATATTTTTGTTGTTGAAATTGTGTTAAAGCGTTGCAAAAGTTGATTCGAAAAGATTCGTAAGTTCACACCACCCACATAAAGTGCAAAGCAACCGAGGTGTGTTTCAGTCAGTTCCGTTTGACCGGAAGTACCCTTTACAATTCACACACCATCTTATTACGTCAAGGACCACTCACGAAACTTACCCGGAAGTCAGGTTAATCGGCAATTGACAACCATAATAGTGTGTTAAAAGAAAAACTAATCAACTGAGTATACATCAGTGAGGTGTGCAAGGTCCCTGCCGGCAGCGATAAATCCACATGAAACAAAGCGCTTACGTGTTCACGTCCAGAAGACGAACTCACCAACCACAATGTTCGTAGCATGCACAATATATCAGCGCTGAACGTTTTCACTCACTTGGACCAAAGACGCAACAGTGACAAAGCGAAAAAGCGATTGCAACATGTATATATATGAAACGGGCAACATAGGTAAGAAAGTATAAAATAAAAATGCAACTTGACGAGGCGCAGATGACAGATCGTTCAAGAGCTGATTTTCATCCGAAAAAAGTGCTTTTGGTCAGCTTATCAAATGTGTCTCCAGCAATAGCAAAATATCAAGTCAAACACACATTAAACATCCGCGCAGGTGTTTTCATTCAAAAGCTATCACTTTTAAGCTTTAATCCATTCGCACCCATCAACTGTGTACAAACATTCATTAAACAATTTCTCAGTTTCGAAGAAGTATCACGAGTGGGTTTTCTTCGAACGTGAAAGCAGCGATCCGCAAAAACTATTGAGAAATACAACGAAGGAACAGATATCTTTTTAACGTAAACAATGATCGCGAAAAGCTTGCTTCGGTAACAAGATATTGTGAAACTAAAAAGCAAACATGTTTTTTTGCTTGTTTGCCATTTATGATTAGCAGTCAACGTGCCACACTAAGAACAAAGAAATGGTCAGTGGTGAAGATATACATACATAACGAAGATATACATAAGTGGTGAAGATATACTTTCATGGGGTCGGCAACCTCCTGCCTTTAGGCCAGACACGGCTTATCTGGTGTTCCAGTCCGGCCTGACGCACTCCATGTTATTTATTATTGCATCCGGCCTGATATCGTACTTGCTACAGCGCTAAACCAAGACTAACGTCTCCTTTGGCATTCTATAATTCTTTTTGCGTTTGGATCCGTCACAATGACTCCATCTGCGCACAGTAGAACGATTCAAAAAGATGTCCGCGGGCGGTCCCAGGGACATTCTGTTGCTGAACTCCTCGCCACCTTTACCTGGTATTGAAGATGAACATCAGGTTTCTCACTGACCAACTATATTTTTGAATAACGCCGACTAATGACTGGATGAGAGCTTTCATGCTGCCTGAATGTTGTATTCACCTCATTTCTTCGCCCACAATAACAGGATTTTATTTTGCGACTGTGTATGCGGATCGTGTAGTGGTCAGTTCCGAATGTATGGTATACAGCGCATTTCTATCTTTTTGGCATGCGTCCGACTCGTGTGTGAGTTACAAATGAAGTAGTACGTGTGCAAGTGTTCAGCCAAACGTTTTTCGAGTAAAATTAACGTTTGCGAATTTAACGCTATTCCGCGCGCTTTCCTCCAATGCAATATTCTGCACCTGTGTGTTTGGCAAACTGCGTTACGCAGCCGGTATGCCTGCCGTGCATGTCTTCAATGGACTTCGTGTCTGACTCTTGCAATAAACTAAAACAAACTGTCTTAGAAAGCCTTGTTGTCTCCAGCCCAGTGTGTCCTCTTGAACCCCTGAAATGACCTGCAGTCCGAACAGGGATATCTAGAAATCCTCTTAGATATCCCAGAGTCCGGTAAGGTTGCCGACCCCTGCATAAATATCAGTGCCCGAAAATTCTTGTTTGCTCTTTGTGACAGTCAGGACGACGAAATATCTGCAAAAACCTTAGTACTATATGACTATTCCGCACTGACAGGTGTTTTAAACTGCGGAGGTGCCGGATTCAACACTGGTCCGACTTTCTTTCAGCAAATCTGAGACTGACACCATCTTCTTCCATAGAATTTTTTTGTTTTGTATAGAGCCCAGGTCCATGCGAGTTAAATTTAACTTTCAGCCCATCAAAGCTTATGAACCAAACCTGACCCTACTCACCCGTAATAACTCATCCCTGTCTCGAGCTGTTCGGTGCAACAATAACCCGAAGTACGTGACAGCAATAAATGTAAAATCTTTTGTCGGTGTCATCTGCAAATGACGTTGCCGCTGCACGTCATGTTGCGGACAGACGACCACACAGGCATCGTGGGATGTTTCTTCGACGCGGGTAATAACGTTTGGCAAACGTCGTCCTTTGTTCAGCTCCACCAACGAAATACTCTTAGCTGCTCCATAACAACCATCTGCGACCCGCGAACGTCCATCTCACGATGCAAGACCTTCAGCCAAGTACTGTGACTTCACTGATGACGTCAGACAAAGCGGTTCTAGTTCTGCGGGTGTGGTTGCATGCGATCTGCGGGATGCAGGATGTGACCGGACCATAGCATCTTAGTGGGTCGTGCTGTTAATCCTTGGTCGCAACAGACAGAGCTCTGTCCTAAAAGAGATTGAATTGTGCATCATCGAAAATGCCAAGGATGTTTTTCGCGTTCTTCAAATTCCTGTCAAAACGTTTCTCGGCACCGTCCAGAAAAAATTGTCCATCTCGTCAGTCGCAACGTTAAGATGCGGGGATAATAGGTGAGTGGAATTTCCATGCAATGCCCGGAACCCCCGAAGGAGCGGAAATTGAAACAACAAAAAAGTGAGAACCAATGGGAAATTCTGCGACAAGCTGCCAGTTGTCGTTTCCAAGCCGCCATTACAAAAGCTTTTTCGACGCAGGCAACATTGTTTGAGCCTGAGCGGCTTCGCAACGAAAAGGCTGCTACTGCTGTTTGCAATCTCCCTTCTTCTTCCGCTCCCGAAGACGATACTGTTCTTCCTGCTCTCGAAGCCTGGCTTCTTCTTCCGCAAGTCGAGCGAAGCCGTCGCCGTAAGCGATGTCCGTGAACGATGGACCTAAAGACGGAAGGTAACTCATGATGACAAGGATCTCGGAACGCTTCAACGGCACGTGGGAGAACTCGTTCACATTTGCACTGGACCTTGTAAACAAGCGATGGTTTTAAATAGGCATCGTTCAAACGTTTCAAACTGGACAGAAAATCCACAGCGCCTCAGTCTTTGCACCTGACCTTCAATCAGGAAGTCTTTAAAAAGCTTTACATCACGGTGAGGTGCCACACAAGTTACCAAAAATAACGATTCTGTTGACCACCAACCTTCGACATAATTGCTTTGCTGAGCTTTCAGAAAAGATTCGCCGTGGCAATTAATTAATGAGAAGAGTACAGCATATTGGCTTTCGACCCTACTTCTTGAGAGGTAGGCGAAGCGGGTGAATGCCAGTTCAAAGCAAATCTTTAATACATACGGAAACAAAATTTCTGGATTTAGCGACGTCCAGTACTTTTTGTTACCGGTAAACAGCAGAAAGTGAGCGCATCACCGACAACATCGCTTAATCTACACATGCTGCTTTAAATTTTCTATAAAAATGCCTGGGTCTAATGCACTTGCGCACAGCAGAACATCGGCGGTTGAAGTTCGGCTCAGAACGATAAGCAAATCGTTGATGGACTTCGTCCTGTTGCCGAGATTGCACTTCTGCCATGGGTTTCATGACATTGTTACGGACCACTCCTCGCAAGCGACTGCATGCGCGTGACTCATTCCGCTGTCACAACGTTTTTTCCATGTAAAACTCAATAAATTTATATTTACCTTCATATATCTTAAGCTTCTATCGCCACACTCATAATCGAATGTGTTCTTTGTACGAGCAGTTACCCAAGTATAATTATGACGTTTGAGATTCAACAAAACTTGCGATTTAAAAAATCAACCGACCAGTGCCAAAAGTACAGTTGCAAGGTTGCTCACAAGGTCCACACTGGTTTTAAAGTCGTTTCGGGGTCAAGATCAAAACTTAAACCTTAGCTTGCCAATGCACATTGCCAGAGACGGCTGGTGCGNGCGTGTACTTTTTTGAACCGAATTGTGATCAAGCTGAGAATCCGAAGGCGTGTGTGAGACGCGACTTAACCCGGTTTTCAATAAACAAAAAAACGGACACAACGAGGTGCATAGAGACGCATCAGGAACAGGAGCTGTCTGGTAACTTGAACAGCGATCACAATGGATGGATTACGTCAGCCAAGAGATCCGAGCATGCTGCGACTTACCTTCTTCATTTCTTAAAAATCTCCAAACTCAGTAAGTTATGGCTGCATGTCCAACGGGTAAAGTAACAAATAAGGTCCTCACAAGTCAACGCGAATATTTACGCAGCAATCAACACGCTGACGATGTCGCCCATCGCCGTAATGACTTCCCGCGTTCGAACCCCTACCTACCTGCGTCGGTGTGTCTGGCCCGTTGCGACTGCGATGAAGGGCCACCGCCCCCGCCATCACTCCGGGTGTATTCGGGGTCAGGCGCCCGGGAGGCGTTTGCGCTGTTTATTCTCCTGGGAGGATGATCACGTGACCCGCCGCGGTCCTCTTTGGTTGTGTGTCGACGACGGCCAAGCGGGCTGCATGAAAACATTTTGCGCAAAAATTATGAAACCTTTTAAATCAGTGGTTCTCAAAGGCCTTGAAGACCTTCAAGGTGGTACGCGAAGAGGGCTACCTTATGTTTTTCTTCACAAAAATATATTCACAGCTGTAGTTTTTACTTGTCGGGTTCTGTTAATAAATTCCTGAATTTTTGTGTTGGCTACGTACCTTACTGTTTCCTAAAAATAGCAATTAAAATTTCTCACAGCCATTTTGCTCACGTTGCATTTGTGTCAATTCTGTTTTTCCAGACTTTTGATCGAATGATATTTGGCACATTGACTTTTCCTGGAACAAGCTGGTACGTGATGACAGTACGGGAGCAACAAATGGTACGCGATCAGAAAAAGTTTGAGGACCACTGTGTCAAATTGAAAAACCAGAGAAGCAACAATTCGTGGCGAAAATGCGCTGAGCTCCAGCCAGCTGTTCTATCCCTACGCCATGAGCGTCTTGCAGTCAGAATGCAGGCGATATGCACTCTTCTGTTATCCAGCGAGCATCAGCTACAAGTTGCAAGGATGTTGCATGAAGAAACAGCGAAGATTTGAGCATTGAAACAAAAAATCCACTGGCGCTGAAGTAGACGTTGTGACGTCATAGAGTTAGACGCACATATTTGTGACGTCGCGTGTTTCGCACGCCGCGAAAAAATTTACACTCGGCATCATACGCAATCGCGACCTACGTACAAGAAGTCGGTGCTTCAGTTCAGACAACATACTAACCTGTCAGGTGTGGCCGCTTCGACGGACTTGGGCACGGTTTCATCGTCGTGCGGATAGTAATGACCGCTTCTTCCCTCCCTGGACGAACGAGAAGACGAGGCCCGATTCGAATGATGCGAAATTCTATCATCGCGTCCGTCCGCAGGGGAATAACCGGGAGGGGGTTCGCCTGGAGGCTGAAGCAAAAGCAGGGTTGGACGCATCGAATCTATTGGATGTCAGGAAATTTTACGACCCACATTTCCAGGCTGTTCTTTTTCGTGCGACTGCCACATGTGCGTTTGAAATATATTTTTTCAGTAACAAAAAACACGAAATGAACAAAAAACTAAGGAACTTGATGATATGCAAAGGGAAGAGGGAAATCATACGCAAGTTTCCGCCACACACATAACGATGAGTTTAATTGACTGTGCCAATGAAGATGTCTGGTTTGGTAAAAAAATTAAGTTTTGAAACTATTTTAGAATGGCTGCTTCTAGAAGAGTGTTTCTCAACCTTTTTCAATACGCGGCACACTTTGCATTGCAACGTGTTGATGCCCATAAAATGCTATTGCGGCAAAGTGACTTAAATACCATCTTAATATTTAGTCGCACGTGCAGTACGTAACACGTCAACAGCCAGATGCTTGTTGCGCCGTATGATAAACAATGAAGGACTGTTACGTTCGAACCATAAAAAAGTGCTTGTGTCCAGATCGCACAGAGAAAGCCTACTTTTCAAGCTTGCAATTCTACTCAATAATACAAAGCACGTGTTGATAGAAGTATTCGCTTTGTACGCTGTATAAACATTCTTGCCTGGTTCGCGGCTCATCAGTGACCTCGAACCCCGTCTTTAGAGCCGCTGTTCTAGAACAACCTTGCTTGTCGCGATCAACAGACAGTTACCCGAATTTTTCACTCACCACGCAGAAGACGCATACACAGTCGCAACAAGTCATTAACAAGGTACCAAGTGGTCGTCCGGGTGCGATCGCGGCGGGGGTGGTCTGCGCGGTCTGCTCTCCTTGCTTCTCGATGAGGGTCTCGCATCTGGTCGCGCGGGTGAAGACCGGGGATCAACTTCGGGGGGGTAGTGTCCTGGCGGGGGTTCGCCACGGCGCTGCAATAGAAGAACGTACGAAAAAGTCAGGAAAGATAAATTACTGTGCTGTGGTGCTAGTGGTTGACAGTGGTGCCGTGCTGTGTCTTCTTAGGAGTGCACGCAAAAATCAGGCAGAGAAACTGATTTGCGCGGTAAACTGTTTTGATCTGAGATCATTTACAGTTTCGCACGTATATTAAAAAAACAAAACTGAAGCGATGAAAAGCACCAAATTAACCACTTTAACGATAATATTGTCTTCTTTTGTGCGTTGAACACTGCGCGTTGCGTAAATCATATCCCGATGCCAAGATGAAAAAAACTCGACAAACAAGTGCAGCAATTTTTCTCTTCAGTACATATCGCCTTAAAAGTGAAGGAAAGCAACAGAAACTGTTGACGTGAGTCGAGAAAAGAGATACCTTGAGCGCCGCAACGATCTAGTGTTGCATTGAATTTTGCGCTGAAATCAAAGACCAAGAAACAGCCTTACATCGGTTCAAGTTACACCGATCATTGGATAAACGCGACACGACATGTTCATAGTTACATAATTATTTGAAATTACCGGCCGGCGCCCCTTTTTCCTGTCTTTTTCGTACATTTGAGCCACCATCTCTGCTTCGTGCATTTCCCTCTCGTGGATGTATCTGCAAATCAACAACGACTCGAGTCACTCGGCACTGGTCGTGGCGTAACTAAATTAATACCACAAAACCTGACGTGGGCAGGACATGTCTGCGTGGCTAGAAGCTGTTCACGCGCGTAAATAACACCAATAGCTTTGAAATTGCTTCAACTTTCGTGGTGGTCATGTTACGGACGATCGTGTTAACGAAACAAGGCGCGGCGATGTTTCTCAAGCTGCACCAGACAAACATCTCGCTGGAAACCGAGAAACACGAAAACGGGCACAAGACAGTCGCTGCAACTTCATTGTAATGCGTCACAAGCACAAACTTCATATTGTACCTAGGTACAATTGCACTGAACAAAAACGAGTTACAAGCTTTCACAAGCTCGCTTGCCCGTGCTTGCGAACTCAGCCATTTCCGGAAACCCGTAATGTACTTCTAATTTTGAAAATAGTTCGAAGCGGACCGTGACCGACGCTTCACGGTTTGGCGCAACCGATGGCGTCACACTTTTAGAAAGCGTTCAGTCGCTCGCATGGATATGAGTCAGCGACCCCCCGCTCTTTCCAAGTCATATCATCCAAATAACGTAAGGCTGCGAGACAAGAAGCCGAAAAAATCTTGGCTCTGTAAAAACACACGATGTGACAGGTAGTTGAACGTTTTCGCAAATACCTCGCCAGCTCCTCGTCCTGCATTTCAACCACCATTTTAGCGTTTTTCTTCTGCTCTTCCGATCGTTTGATCCTTAAATCTTCTTCCTCTTGCAATCTATGGGCAAGCTCCTGCATGTGCAGAAAAAGTAAAAAAATAACAACAGGCAAGCTATCTTTCGCAAGGTCGCATTCAATCACGAAGCGGTGTTTACCCGTACGTAATCGCAACGTAATTTACCAATTTTATGACAAGACAATGATGCGTAGCAACAACAACAACAATCGCAGCAACAAAATAAACCTCATCAGACATCTGACGCAAACGCGTTTGATCTTCGGAGGAGACCTCCATGCGACTTAGGCGCTCGGCAAGGTTGCGGTCTGTCTCCGCCCTCCTTTTTTCTGCAACAAAATGGCGT
>JGI24159J19872_10011666_pt1 | contig 11502 bp, 9 predicted proteins | sample Ectturendosymbi4_FD_19872 | JGI IMG/M metagenome (IMG submission 19872) | reverse complement strand
TTATGAAATATTGATTAACATAAAACAAACCTCATTGCGATATCTCATCATTTCATTTTTTAATAATTTTTTTAAATTGTAAAGACACTTTATGGACACCCTGTAGAATTCCGTTTCGTCATTTGGTATTTCCACACGTTTTCGCAGTTAAAACTATTGTCTGCCAATCAGCCTGATCGTGTTGGTTTCAGAAGCGCAGTTAAGCGTTTAAATCGCTGCCAAATCAAGCAACAACATTTCCCATTCATTGCTGAAAACCAACCAAAGTTTTGACCGGACATGCCACGCTAAGCGTCCTCGATTGGCGGTTGTCGCACGCCGTAACAACGGGTTCAATTTGTAAACGCCAATGAAATCGTGAACGAGACTCGTGATGGCTTACGGTTAAATGCCCGCAACTTGCTTCTATTCAGCTCCCTGAGCAATTGCCGGAACGACGTTCACGCGCGTCTACTTTATCCTGTGTTTGCGCAGGTCCTTTGTTGCTCTGTCTTGCCACGTGTCACAGCACAGGGGATTGGCTCCTGCATTAACCGCGTATAGACCTTCGTGATCGACTCCAAGCTGTCCTGAAATGCGCCTGTACAGCGTACGGCTAATCCCAAAGAGGCTAAAAGCAAGACTCCGGTGGTGGTTTTTCTCTTGTGTTCGACCAAGGCCTTCTGGAGAGAGAACTTCCCTCTGTAGAAGGCCTTGGATCGACCTGTCTCAGTAGCGGTACCGAATCCGCGGAGGCGCAAGCAATCGAAAGAAGCACTTTTGCTTCTGCAGTACGTCACTTTGCTCTGGTTTGCAACGTCAATCAGAAGCTCCAGGGTTGCTGCAACCTTTCGAGGAATCAGCCGACGGGGTTCCGCTTTCATAACTTCGCAGTGATTCGGACTTGCAAGTATCAATATTCAAGTGCTTAGATTCGACTGCGTTGCCTTTCCGGAGACTAACAGCAATTTTTTTAATTGGAAATCGATTTCCCAGCAGTTTACGCACCGTGAATCATTTTACCAACATCCTTAAATCTTATTCAAATGGACTTTGATTCACATTTTTTCAGACCTGCGTCTTTCGTAACGACCGCGGTTTCAGTTGCACTTTCGCCGCAGCTTAACTTTTAATCAAACTTTCTTCCCCGCAGTTGCTGCAACGGTTTGTACTACTGGAAGATCCGCGATTACGTTCAGTTGCGGAAGGCAGCTTCGACCGGCGATATGCCCGTATTGCACAGGTGAGCCGGGCGTTGAAAAACCCCTTGGTCGTTGCGCGCCGTATATGACGACATCGTTAGCGCCGACTTTGTTTTGTTTTGAAAACGTGCTCGACATTCAGTGGCGAAAACATTTATCGAAAAGTTTCGAGCAGTTGCGCTGTCCACCAAATGCAAACCGCGCTTCACATTCGCGTTGCTGGTGGTTGCTTGCAATGCGTGGTTTAAAATTTTTGGTTGGCAACCAGTGCGGCGTCTAACATAGCTGTAGTTCAAAACGCTACATAATCTTCTGTGGCAGATTTAAACAAATCCAATGCAATTGAAATCGAGATCCGGGAACGAATTGCCTGACGCACTTCGTGCTGGAGCCATTTAATAACAATGGCGCAGCTGAGGTGGTCAGCTCTGATATCGACGTGATAAAACGTTTTGATGTTTGGATTTGATGAGCTGAACAGCGCAGCTCGCGAAAATGCGTAGATGAGTTTTACGAAGCTTATAAGACAATTTCTCACAATGACGTTTGGCCAAAACAGCTTATTATACCTCACCCAGTTATCTCAGCGCAACGACGTGTACTTGGCTGCTAATACTGGTGTCGAGCAACCTGAAGTTCCGACACGCCTACCAACATCGCGCAACTTGCCCCTATTTGCCGAACGATATGTATCGGTTCGTGCTTAAACCCTGTCATCTGACGGATGTTAAACGGTTGTTTCAGCAGCGAACCGTGCGCGCTTGAAACGGCCGCTACGTGTTCGCGGTTTTGCTTTGTACGCGCGCAGAAGTAGCGCCTGTCAGGAGATCAGCAGCGTTTGGTGAAAAAAGTACTTCACCCGCGCACAGCGAAAACTGTCACTGTGCCGTCACAACTAAATGAGCTCACGAAAACTGGGGAGCTTCAAAATAAATCAACGGAATAGCAAAAAAAGAATGTGATTGACTTTAACAGTTAAAAACTTTGTCATACTTCATCACATGGTTGTATATTCTGTTTTCTCTTCCATCAAATACAATTTTGAAGCGATCTTTTATTTTCAACCTATTTACGGCAGTCGGAGTATTTCAAAAACCTTGCATCCACGCGGCGAAAATTGAACATATGCGGTAGAAACTCGGCGAGGTGATAGTCTATTGGTGATCAAATGTTGCGGTAGTTCGGTTCAATCATGTTGATACAGTTACAGTGAATGCGACTGGAAAATGAAGCAACGAATTAATGAGTGAATTGTGAATGGGAAAGTGATGGATGTCTGTGTAGCCTTGCCTGTACGTACGACCTTGCCTGTACGTACGACGAGTCTTAAATGAAACATTGAAATGAAACGAGTCATTGAAAGTGAAACAACTCGTCACTTTGGGAAACCTGCAGGACGCTGAAGAAAAACGATGGTATCGTGAAACGCTGCTTTCGAAAAATGCTTTAATTATAGCGTGTCGTACTTAATACACACGCACAGACAGACTGACTGTCAAACGTCCACGCACGCACACACGCGCGCGGTGTTGCGTGCCACGATGTGTGTGCTACTGGTGGCAAAGCGAAAGAAAACAATCTAAGCTGCCACTGGCAACCGCTTGTCAAACGAGTTCTCAACCAAAACATCTTTTCTGTTTCCACAGCCCCGGGTTTTACACCAGCCCGCAAGGATATCGCATGTGCGTACGGGTCAATCTGGATGGGGTCGAGAACGCGCAAGGAACGCACCTATCCTTGTTTGTTCACCTGATGAAAGGAGATTACGACGAACTTTTGCCGTGGCCCTTTTCCGGTTCGATTACGCTCACGGTCATAAACCAGGCAAGTTCCGTGTGTCGTTATCGATTAAATGCCCGTTCAACGATTGTTTCTGGCCTGTGTTGATTGTTGCCTTGCCGCTTCAATTTTCGATTGTTAGCCGCGTTTTTTCCTCAACCGCTTGATGTGGTCAGCCGAACGTCGTTTGGTCACACGCACACATGTTTCTCACGTGCAAAGACGCCCTAGCTCGTGTGAATTCTAAGTCGTCCCGCCTGGTGGCCACCGGCATGCCAAGAACCACCTCGGCTTCGTTCGATATATTTTATTGTCCAACAAACAAACAAACATACCCAGTGCGGTTTAAACACCGAAAGTTCTGTTGTGCCACAATTGCCATCAGTGAGCTCGTGAAGCAACTCGTCTCGCAAGAATTAACTGCCATCAGGAAATAATTTACTGCTTTGAGTGCTCCAGCGGCAGAGCTGTCGTCACAGCGGGCGAAGTATCTTCTCGGCTTTTACTCCCGCAGGTCGTGCCTCCGCAGGCTTTGCCGCCACCTCAGCCAACTGCGATTCGACAAAGCCTGCATTGTCGAGGCTGCCGCAGGAGCGATTTTTCGTTTGTGGCGTCCAGTCGTTCTTGTGACTCTTGCTTTGGCCACAGCCTTCCAAAGCTTGCTGTCTGTGATAACGGCCAGTTACTGTGACTCCGGCAGCGATCCGTTGTCAAACTGCTCATTGAAGGTCATTGCAAGCAGCTGTGGCGCGTCCGTAGCTTTCCTTTTCGGTCCGTTCATGCACAAATTGACTGGTTTGCTGTACTTGTGGTGGACTTCTCGTGTTGCTGCGATAAATTATTCTTCTGCGAAATCCTCCCAGCCAGCAGGTCATACTCAGTCGCTATGTGCGTTGCGTATGCCTTGCTCTTCTTCAGTCGTTGTTGTCGTTTTTCCGGCCGTCGTGTCTCGATCATTCTGACTCAACGGGCCATTAATAGCTCGACCAAAATTCACGCCTAGACATCTCGCAATGTTGCCAGTGCCGTCCGTCGCAAGTTCCCTGCGGTCACGTGTCTTGGCATGACAAAGTTCCGGCCAAGACGAACGAGTGCACGTGAATGGACTCGGGATTTTTGCAAGGTCAGACCAATTTGCGAATACCTCGCTTTGGTGACTTTAAATAAGACTGATAGACGGAAAGGGTTTTTTTTTTTGCGAAACGTTTTGACATTTTCAGAAGCGCGCTCTGCAATTGTTTTTCCGTTGTCTGAACCGATTTATTTTGATATTGCTATTAATTAGACGTCTCTAACAATTTGTTGAGCATCCTGTGACTACCAATGCCAAACAGGAGGAAGTGTTTTATTTGGAGCGGCGTTCTTTATCCATGGCAAATCTGACCGGGAAAGTGACGTTGTTTTAGGCAGGATCGCCAAACAATTGCTTATAATGGAACGTGCAGAAAAACTTTGATCTTTGCTTTGGTTCATTGATTTCCCAAGCTTGGGCAATCACACCAACCACTTATACTCTACTTGCAGCAACCCAGAAAGTTCGGTCTTACCCTGCATTCAAAAGCATTCCGGTGTATCTGTACTGTAAAAACAACCTATTTTCACAGTGCCGCTCGAAGCCCGTATTGGCATACAGGTCGCAAAATTGTTTTTTAATGGTCTTTAGATACGTCTTTTCTATAATTTTGTATAGGTTGACACAATGAACTCGGAATGCGTTGTTGGCCAGCTATGTATGCGAACGGCATTAAGTGAAGCAGTTTCGTCTTGGGGTTTGAGCAAACCAAAAGACCCTGTATCCCCAAAGGGGATTGTTGTCACGCAAGCAATTGCCGGCGTATGCCACTTCCAGTTCCTCGCCTTTTGCAAACAGCGGTTCACCAAAAGTAGAGCGACTGACCGACTTTCGCTGCGGGTTGATGCCTGTCTCGGCTGCCGCCCACCGAAGCCGATTTCACCTTCTAGCCAGAAACTCCTTTCGCATTACCGCATACTTTCGATTCGCCGACGCTCACTTTCGATCCGTGTGNAGTGGCGGTGACGTTNTTTTTACCAACAAATCACGTTCGCGCTCCATTTGCTGTTGCTGCACGCAGTCAGTTACCGACGTGTCTGAACAAGGGTTTGTGTGTCCACGCACACACATATATGTATAATACATCTTGTTGGATATCTGTTTGAAACGATTGGGCAGATGAATTTTTATTCCATACCTGTTTATTTCAGTAAAACTTCCTGCTGTTTTTAATTTTTCAAATCGTTGACTTCAAACGATATGTTCTGTACCGCGATATTCCAACAGTTTCGTAAAATTTATTTTACCAATATGCCAACAACAACGATCAAAACGGTAATCATTCAAGATGCACGTTAGAGCTTTCAGCAGCAACTAGTAACATGATCAGAAAGAAAAAATTTATCACGAAAACGTCTAAAAATTGGTCATCAATGACTTTTCAAGCATCGTTGGTTAGAATCAATCGAAGTATTTGTTTTTCTTCAAGCTTAATTCGAAGTAACGGTTTCCCGTGACAATGCTTGCAAATTTCTCAACATTGATACTGCTTAAGATAATTTTTGAAATCAAGAATGGTAAACCTCCTCGATGCGTAAGTTAATCTATTGCAAAAAATGTTGGATTTTTACAAAAATGTTGGATTCTATTTGATTAAGATGTAAGGACTGACGGTGCGTAGTTTTATGTGAAATCGATTTCCTATTAAAATTTGCGATTGATTTCTTGCTTATTTCACAACTGTGGACTGTGGAGTGAAGTTATTTTAATCTACTGCAGTTTCACTTTTCGTTTTGTGGCAGCACTCCAGTGCCATAACCTTGACATTTCGGGAAAGACTTGACTGACGTACGTCCGTAACTGACGAACGCAAGTCAAGTCTTTCCTGCCTGATACTTGAGGTGTGCTTTACCAAGCTAAGAAGTGGCGTGTTTTGCGATTTTGCCTGGTGACTCAATCATATACGTTCGCACAGACACACCTCGACATCTTGCAAAGGTTTGACGTTTGAATTGCACGGAGAAGCGCAGTCGCGCATAACGGTCTTCGTCTTTTTGCAAGCTTTCTTGCCGAGCGTGCCATCAGCCCCAGAACGTATTAAGCCGATCGATATGAAAATCTTCTCTTCGTTGGCAGTCATGAAAAGTTTGTAGAGAAGTTTGGTTTTGTAGCCCGCTGCTTTCTCACAACAAGCAGTATTTTTGATTGAGATTCAACCAGATTTATTGTGGCTCTGCAGTATTTTGTGTCGCGTTTCTGGTGAATCGCTCCTCAGTGACGTAACAAACCACTAGTTTATTTTCCATTCATATTCGTCGCTTCTTGTATATGCTGCTGTGCAGCGATGCACCCGAGCATTGACCCAGCCTGGAGAAAGACCGCATTACATTTTACTGCTCTTATGAGAGAGTTCTGTTGAAACGACCCAACCACTAAGATTTGGAGCATATCGGAAAACTGCCGCCAATGCAGGCTTAGCGTTGAAAAATAAAATAGGTGCGCCAATGATTGGCGGGGCCAAAGCAATGGTTATAATCGTGGCAAGGCTCGCAAATCAAATGAGTAGTTTTACGGAAAAATAACTACTGGTTCAACTCGTGGTTGGTGACATCATTGTACAGTGCAGTGGCAATATTTTCACGTAATGAAGTCGATTACACATTGGATATAATGATGTTCAGTTGCCTACGCAAACGGATGCTCGATGACGCAATGCACTGGTTTCCAAACCGTTGTGGTTTGAGGCGCGTTAGAGCAGTGGTTCTTGACATTTTTTCCTTGTTGTCCACTTCCGATTGAGACTGAATCTTCGCTTCCCACAACCTGAATTGCATCGAACCATTTACGCTAGTTCTGACGCTTCGTCGAATGCCTGTCGGGCAATGTGCATACACTGCAAATGCGTGACGTAACAATGCAGCTCCTTTGTGTCTGCGTACACCAAGTTCACAGCTGCTTATGAGTTTCGCAGACAAGCTTAGAATATTCGATTTGGTGCCTAAACATAATTCAGCAGATTTTGTTGGAAATTGCCAGTAGTGTTTGTTTTGTCATGTTACAATAACAAAATTTGGAACAGAATTCTAGATCAAAGTTGGGACAGCTGACACACCTTGATCTTCAGGCGATGACTAATTACTCACCTGCAACCCCTATCATTCCCCAATAGTGGGTAGTTGCCCACAGGTCAAGAACCACTGCGTTGGAGGAGCTCCTAATTCGATCGCGGCACACGGGATTATTAAACGCGTAAACTACTCTTTCGTTAACTTTTCTACCGGTGCAACACTGAAACGCACTGCGATGAATAATGGGAACAAAATTTTCAAAAGATTTCATGAGAAGGATGCAAACTGCTTGCTTACACATATTTTCTTGATTCCAAGCAAGACGTCTGACACTCGCACCGTCGATTCCTTCTGCAAAGTTTTCAGGTCCCATCTCTGTTCTTGATCAGCGTCAGGTAAGAAAAAAACGACTATGGCATACCAGTGGCTTGTTGTTCAGTATGTGGATGCTCGTGACGAACGTTTATCAGAAGCTGCCAACGTCCGTTTCCTTGTGTCTCAGAGACTGAACTCAGCCTCACAATCATCGAGGAAGAAGCATTGTTACCTGACCTGGTTCATACGTAACAGAGGCGAGTCGCTGCCCAACCAACGCTCACTGGTTTGAAGAGGAACACTTGTGATGTGTTGCCACCTCTTCGCATAGAATTTGAAACAACCTAAAGGCGGGATTTAATGAAGTTGACCAATTTTGCAAATGCAGCCAGAAATTCTTTGAGCTCTTCAGGAAAAGCCTTTGAAGCCAGCGTTTTTTTCGTGCAAAAAAAGCAATGAGCAACTTTGCATATCGGCATTTGGCGGCTTGACTTCGAATAAAAATCCTTTTGGTTTTCCCTGTCGTTGAAACTGCACCATCTCTGCGAACAATTACACAGTTGTTCCACTGCGATATCTTTCATCCTCAGAGAAACTTGCACTTACGTTTCTCTTCCAGATCTGCAAGTTGGGATTCCTCAGAAAAAAACAAACTTTCCTGTGCGGAATTACCTCCAACATACTTTACATTAGCTTGCTTGAATGTCGGTCGACTCATTCAACTGAAGGGCAAAGACTTCACTTTCTATCAGTTAGTCACGTAGCTGTGCTGGTAAGACAACAGCGTTGTCATCAATGCTCTGGTTCACCGGCATTGTTAGAAAATGGATCTTCAACTTCTTTACAACACCTGCATTGAAGCATAACCATTACCAGTTCGAACAGCACCCGACGGCTGAACTTGCAGCGATTGTATGAGGTTGCTTCTTCCGTTTTGCGATTAGAAGGGAAATGGCAAATCTGCCTTCCAGGCCATCATCAAAAGTAGAAGTACAATCTCCCATCAATATTATTTGTTTGGTACGTTGGTCTAACAAACACGAAAAGGTTGCTCGTTTTTACTTTTCTTTTTCAAAAACTTGTGCTTGGTGCTGTTTCTCAAGAAGCCGCTTTGATTTCCTGGACGCCATCGCTTCATTTAATAACTTAGCGCTACACACAAGGCACAGCTCTGATGGAAGGGGTGAATTCCGTGCCCACGTGAATCCATATTGCAAACATTTATCGCTGTACTGTCCTCTAGCTACTTTTCACACTTTCTGAAGGCACTTACCGCAGGTTTTTTTTTAAGGAAAATGTTAGATACCCGGTATGGACCTGAAGGGACCCGATTTCTCTGATCCCGATTTTTTCTGATTCTAGTTACCCAATTTTCAATTCTAGAGTCCCGAATCGGGTCCCTAAAGCTCCGGAGAAAAACTGCGCTTACGTGTCGCACGCACTTGCCTCGTTTTGTTTACAACCAAAATATTTATCCCTTGCAACTGTCGCTATTTTTGCGTGAGCTTTAATTTAATAGTTGCCTGTGCAAAGCGGACTATTGCATGCCGTCAGGTAAAATGGGGGGAGATTTGTGATGTTGTACACAGAAGTTGCAAGTAAACTGCAGTGTAACGATGGAAGGGCGGATTTGGGGCCTGAGTAAAACTTAAACAAGTTGCAGCATTTGAGTTGTCCATATCACACGCGTTAATTGAATGAAAGCAAGGATAAAATATGCTTATACACAACGCACCCTAAGGTAGCTATTAGTTGTGCACGTACTCAATGATGAAGAGGAACGAACACGGAAACAAAGAACCGGCAACTACTGCATTTGGTCATCGTCATACAGAATCGTTATATTGGGGGAGAAAAATGGAGATTTGTGAAAAATGTCAAACAGTTGAAGTGAGCAGATAATAAGGTTCGATATGAAGATACGCATTGTTGAACAAAGCACAAAATTGTTTCTATTCAAGGCATCTAATGTCCTGACGATATAGATAAGCTATAAACACTGACACATTAGGTTTAGTGTCATAGCAGTCAAGACCACGCTTGTCTGTATTTGTGTGAAATTTCTGTGATGAATAAAACTAGAACTAGTGAAATTTCGTGGCAACCTATAAGCAGTTTTTGGCACACATTTCATGAAACCCTGAATTATGGTAATTTGAAGCTCTTTGCCATTACTCAGCATTTTACGCATTAGTCAGCACTTGATCCGCTTCGCTGGCGGAACCGCTGTATTGAGGGTTGTTTTTTTTCAAGCCGTAAATAAAGTGATTCAAATTAGCGAAAGCTTCCTCACGACCGAATTTAACCGCGCCAACATTTGTGGTGTTGTTCGGCGTGTCAAGCAAGCACGCCTGGCGTTGAACAGAGTTGCTACGCTGTGATATGGAGCCGCGTTTTCACAACACTTGCGCTCCTTCATTGTTTCTGACGTGAGGCCTAAGGAACACTTTTCTGTTCGAGCCTCAGCATTTATCTGTTGTTGTGTTGGTATTCGCCTCACCCTCCGCCCAATCGATTCAGTGGGTCTTTTTCAGGCGTGTAGCGTCTGCCCTTCCTGTTCAACCCAGCGATGAGTAATAATGCCCCGGATGCTTAAAGCGTCAGTGATTGTCAAATGAGGCGCTACTGATGGTTCGAGGGCTTCATCGGCGTGGGATAGCTGGCACTGCGGCTGTGCACTGAAAGATTTTTGGTGTCAGGCACGCAACTTCCGGTTTATTTATATCAGCAGCACAGCGCCCGGATAGACCACTGCACTGGCGCTGTGAAAAACGACTCGCAAAACTTAATTGGTAGTTTCAGTCGTTTAATTTCCGAACTCGGTTCGTCCGAGACAGCAATAGGGCTGTTTCGATGCGCTTGCAGAGGACGTATAGGAAAGTAAAAATGTGCCAGAAAAAAACTGGCTTCACTGCACGCGCTGCTACCCAGTATTTAGAGAAATCATCCACAAGCACCCTGTTGACGAGAGCTGCTGAAGTCGTGAAAGATATACTGTGTGTTTATCGCTCGCTGGCGACTCCTTCATGATGTTTTGTGACGGTCAGCTTGGTCGTGCTGATTGTTCGCTTTCGCAATTTGATATTCCAGCGGAAGTCCGGCTTTTGCTGTTCTCTTCGTCTGTTGCCTCCTGCAAACTTTCGACTTCGGATTTAAAATGCGTGCAGACTTGCTGATTCAACCCCGAATTTGCTTCGGTTGACTTTGCTAGGGTAAGATCAGTGTGGCCAGGCAACCGTTTCTTCTAAATTACCAAAAATATTCTTTTTGGAGTTTTTCACACGTCAGGAAGGTGTTGCATGTTGTAAGCATCGCTTCTCACACCAGCACCTACGCTGTGGAATCTGTCGCCACCGACTTGCTGCTGCACCACACGTGGTCAAATCAGCAGTTTTCCGAATAAGACGAATTTCATGAGATTAGTGCCAAAGTGCCATGTTTTTTTGTTGTTACGAAGTTTACGATGATATCGTAAATATGTTTTGCTTTCTTTTGACTGCTTTTTTTCAGAAAAGGCTTGGAAACTGCCTTCTGGGTGTTTCGCTTCAGAAGTGCATTTAATTAGCCGCGCGCTTCGCTCATTGCTTAGCCGGCCAATGTCCAAATAGAATAAATGAAGTCACCAAATCTGTTCATCCTGCATGGCTTGACTGTTGCAAACGATGTTGGTAAAGAAAGTTGTTCATTTCGTAAAACAGTTCGTGATTTTGCGTATAAGCAAATTAGAGGTTATACCATCTACACGGACATTAGCGTAAATCTTAATATCAAAATAGTTTTTAAGGCAAATTTTAAAGTTTCTTTGACCCCATAACAGTTCGATTGTGATGATGCCTGCGTCAGCACTTTATTTTGAAACGGAAGTTACGAACTCATTGTCTGGTCCTTTTTGCCTGGGGCGGTGCGAATTCGTCTGCTCACCTGAACTGCTGCTGCATGTTAAAGGCTGTGCTTTCTCATGCTCGTGTGTTACGCGAATGAATTGAGACGCGTGTGGAATGATGCGACCTTGTTATATCGGCAGTTTTTTAAGCAGAGCCTCTTTGCTCCTACAGGGTGACCCAAAAAGATGTGTACCCATGAAAATTTCAATTGCGACTTTGATTAAAAAGCTATTTATTTCAAATTACAACCACACATTATTCAG
>JGI24159J19872_10011663_pt1 | contig 11505 bp, 5 predicted proteins | sample Ectturendosymbi4_FD_19872 | JGI IMG/M metagenome (IMG submission 19872) | reverse complement strand
TGCAGCCATTGATCGGGATGTCATCGAAAAAACTGACAAGGTTAGGCTATTGCTGAAACCACTGTAAAATCTCCACATCAAAACACATAAACACAATGAGTTGGCTACTTATTCGATCTGCATTGGCAACCGCTCACAATCGAAGCAAATGTTACGAGACAATCAGCCACGTGGTTACAGCCAAAGTTGGGCTATGCATACCGCGTCGAAACACACGTCCGTCTTCCAGGTCGACTGCAAGCAAAAGACCTTTGGTTTGAAATGCTCTCCTGACCACACCAAACGTCAAATCACGTGACAAATGCCTTTTTCTGATTGCTAGAGATTTAGTACGAGATATTCGTACCTTGCAGAGGAAACCATAGGGCCAGCTCTCAACGGTTGGCTTTGGAAAAGTGAAGTACGAATATATCGTACACCTGCTCTCAACCGATGGCAACTTTTTTTTCGACCGGACGCCAAAGTGAATGTTCGTAATTGCTCTCTTTGCGAACCTTGGTGATCTTGATCAGATTTTGCAGCTGGGTATCAGCAACTGCCATGCGACATTTTGTAAATCGTAATTACTAAAATCCGGTGACATTTCGTAATTGTTACGTGACATTCCAACCTCAATTTACACCCTCAAAGTGCTGCGCCCGGGGCAGATGTCTCCCCTTTCCCCCTGGCTACGGCACTGTCTTCAAGACAGTATCATAAGTTTACTTCAAGTTATGCATACAGCCAAATATATTGAAGTCGAACCTAGCTACAAAAACTGTCATATTGACATATACTTCAAACAAAAACCGTAGTTGCACATGCAGCGAAATGTTGAACCCAGTGCCATATTTTTACAAGCTTTAAATTCACTCATACGCAACTTTACCGGTAGCAGTAGCCAGTGGCGTAGCACTTTAAGTGGGGAGGCACTTTGCTGACCACAAATTAATTTTTGAAAGAAGTTTGAAAGATCTAGTTTTTCGTTATTATTTTAAAATCATTTTTAAATGTTCTACCGCTTTTTAATTTTCATGTTTAGAAGCTCTAGACTGGTAGGCTTGCCTAAAAGAACATGGCATGTGGCTTTGGAGTGAGTTAATTGATAAAATGTTTGGGGGCGAAGAGTTTTCTGAGAGGGGCCTAAATTTTTTAAACTACGTCCAATAGTTTTAAACTACGTCCAAAATATTTTTCCAAGGGGGGCGAAAAATTTTCATGCGCCCCCTATTTACGGGCATGCTTATTTGGGGGGCAATTATGCCCCAGTCCCTACACCTTCCTCGCCAGACAAAGCCATTTCAGCCATTTCAGTCAAAAGTCCTTAGCACAAAGTAAAGAGATGACACTCGACCGCAGACTGAAAACGTTAGGGATCCAGTTGTTTTCGGTTTATATTGCCCCTCCTCTCAAAATCTGATAAAAAAAAGTTTGCATGAAATCACGGTAAATAGTCAAGGCTAGCGTAATGCTTTTTCTCGTATCTTTGGTTTGTCAGTAACGTCCCACCGGCACATCATAACATCACCTTAACACCTAGGCATTGGCGACGAACATTTCGTTGGGGCGGCGATGGCAAGTGCGCCTCTCAATCGGAGGGTTGAGCGTTCGATCCACGGCCAGTGAGTGAATTGCCGTGGTGCTCCTTGGGCAAGATCATTCGCCTAAACTGCCCCGTTAAGAAGCATATTTCAGGCATTGGCATGCCGCTAATTGCCGTCGCCAAAATAAAAAAAGAAACATTTCTTGGCACATCTTATGCTATTTTTTAATGTTCAGTGGGATATTTTCAATAAGTGCCATAAGCTGTAGCTCAGTCATTAGATGGGCTTTTCAACATTAAGTTTCGGCGGTTGAAGTGAAGAACTTTGCAAAGATAACTTTTATCAGTTTCAATACAATTGCTATTTTTCTGCATGACNNAATGGTGCCGGAAAATGACATTCTTGAAGCGGGGTAGTGCAGTTAGTGTATTTTCGTGGGTAACNTTGAGCTCANATTATCGGTTTGAACTGCAAGTAGAGTGGACAAGAGCCAGCCGATAGGCAACGTGGTTTTCGAGAAGTCGCCTTTGTACAATGGTACACTTCAAACATTGGCAGTCACAGAAAAAGTTATTTCAACAAGAAAAGTTTAAAAAGGTGTTGCTTTGATTTTGATGAATTTGAGGCAAGAACCTTGGTCTTAAAACCTAACGCAAGGGTAAACGATATGTTTATATATGATTGTGGTTAACGTTTTTATTAAAATGAGCTTTAATCGAAATGGTTGTACAGCTAGGCAATGGCTGGATTGAATAAAGTTGTTAATCGCAATAACCGTCGTACGTAAGACGTTGTAATCACTGCTGAGCATCCAAAAGGCCTAGGTTCCAGCTGGCATGATTTGGTAATAGTTTTCGAAATAGACGTCTGTTGGTAACCAGTCCCATCGCCACGGGGGCTTTGGTGGGCTTAGCCCCCCCAAAAAAGCTACAATTCCCCTAAAATTGGAATCTGAAACACTATAAATCAGTGGATTTTTTGTCAAGTTTTAGAATGTCAGTCCCCCTGCACAAACGTAGTCTCCCAATTGAAGACCTTCTGGTGATGGTTCTGTTGGTAACGAACAAAGGCAAGGAATAAAACTATGCATGTGTAATTCGAAGAAGTCCAGCAGCTAGACCAAGAGTGCAGGTCACAATGAAGACTGCAAGCCAGCAATTCTCAACCATAGCCGGTTGTAAACCTGTTTGAAATATTTTTTCAAAATGGGTCCCTGCACCTATAGAGGGCTCTGTGCAAGTGCCGACAGAGTTAACGTTAGAAGTCATACTACGAGGATTAAACCACTACTGAAACGTGAAGTAAACAATGAAACGTTCTTTACATCATATTATGAAATTAATATTATAGCCTGCTATACACAGTATATATACTTTTTTAGTTAAATACGGGGATAGGCTACTACACGAAGTTTTAACATACATGTTTACATTTGTAAAGTAGGTATGCCGCCATCACACCCCTTAATTTTTCCGTTTGATCCCATGGAATGTGTCAACTATTAAAATGTCATGCGGTGAGCTTGCCGGAGAATTAAAACGCGAAAGGGAGGTAAGGTTGACGAGACAGGTGGGGTTCGTATATGCCTAAGCAAAGAAAGCAAAAAATAGAAAAATTAAATGATGAGAAAGGTGGCGACAAGCAGAAAAAGCAAGAATCATACTCGACAATAAAAAACAAGACACATTGTTAGTGTTTGATTGCGATTTTGAAGATGCTTTATTAATCCTTATATCTTTAAATAAGCACGAAATGTGACCTTTTTTCATTTACAATTTTTGTAAGCAAATTTGAGGGGTTCAAAGGGCGGCACTTTATGGTCGGCTCCGGGCGGCACTTAGCCTCGCTACGCCACTGGCAGTAGCCAATGCTTCGAAGCCCCAACTGCTTTAAGTTTGTCGCTGATGCTGAGTTATTACCGAACTAACGTGGAACCCATCGATCAGGTCAAAAGTAACCTGAGCTAAATCTTTAAATAATGCTGGTATCTTACTGCAAACTAATCATCCAAAATCAGCGCAAAACAGTGAGAAGAGCAGTTACTATAAATGTGTGCTGACGGAAGAGCTCTTGCGAACTTTTTCCTTTGGCCGCCACTCACGCCAAAGTAGCGAATAGCGGTAGCGGTAATATGGTGATAGCTCGCTACCGCATCCGTTATTGTTTTCATAAAAGAGCGGCACTACCGCCATCGCTCCTGGAATATTAACTCGCTACTGCCCAGCTCTACCTAGTGGCAATATGTTGAGTGTGCCTATACTTGGATAAGCGTTACTGCCTATTTAGTATCACAGAACTGTGTCGAAAACTTTGCAACAGGGAGCCCGTAACACATTTGGAGGTTACCAAAACTGGAGCAATGGATAGCCTACCCTTCAATTTTTCAGTTATCACATTCCTGCTTAAATTGCCAAAAACGTCGAAATTTGGCAGACACACGTTGCAACTTTGGCAAATGATCCCCCAAAAATTCTTTACGTTACCTAAAATCACGAAGCAGCTAACTTTTCAAACAACGCTACAGGACAGCATGTTCCAGTACTGACTGGCTGCATCACAACCACCACTCCCCATGCGCACAATCCAATCGCTTTTCTTGGCCAAAAAGATACCATTCACTTACTCTAAGTTGTACGTCTTATGTCACAAATCCCTCGAAGACATTTCTCCAAGGATAGGATATCACATCACAACAAGGAAGGACTCAGACTAGTCCACACGTATACGCAATACGATCGCGAGCTACTGGAGCCACACATCGTCATCTACATAGGCGAATCCACAAATCAAGCCTTTTATTCTCAAGTGGAAACACTGGCCCTCAGTGGAGGGTGGCACGCCAGAGGTGGCCGGAGCCACTTTTTCAGACTCCGACTCCGCTCCTCTTCCAAAATTTTTGAATCCGGACCCGGATCCGGCAATTTTTCAAATTTGAGAATCCGACCCCTGTTAAAACTCCGGCTACAATCATCGATCCAACCGTAATTTACCCATGTTTTTACTTAAGAAATGACCACACACAGACTCCAGCTACTGCTGAAATTGAAAAGCGACTCCGGTTTTTCCCAAATNTTTTACTCCGGATCCGGGTCTGAAAGAAAAACGCAGAATCCTGCCGGAGTTGACTCCGGCACTCTGGATCCGGTCCCACCTCCGTGGCGCGCATGAGCCACGGCCACAAAACTGATGCGAATACTTTTTCGATTTGCTTTACGAAGTGTCTCCGAAACAACAGTGAAAGTGTTTCCGAAACGAAAATAAATTTTTTTTAAACGAAATTTTTTTTATTGAGAAAACATTTGCGAAATGAAAGTGTTTTCGAAATGAAAGTAAAATTGTTTTTGTTTTTGAAACAAAAAGATTTTGATTTGCAAACGGAAGTGAAAGTATTTCCGAAACGAAAATAATGTTTTTTAAAACGAAAAATGTATATATTAGGAAACATTTACAAAACCAAAGTGTTTCTGAAACAAAATCAAAATTGTTTTAGTTTTTGAAACGTTTTTTTTTTTTGCTTTTTCTTCAAAAAAATAACGGAAACAATTTTTTTAGTGCAGCACGCATGGGCCACCATACACATTTATTACCCAACAGCAAACTTTTGCTGAAGCAAAACGAATTTATTGGTGTATTGACAATGTTACATCAGACTAGTAACCGCCTGTTCCAGGAAGTAATGATCACTCTTAAGTTCATAATTTTAGGCTACTTGACTGCGAAAAAATATGCCTTTTTTGTCAGATGCAGGGATTTCTGCGCCTGGTCCATAAAGAGTTCTTCCATTTGGAAGGTAATGCCAATGCCTTCCAGACATCACGCCGAATACAATACACTAAGGGATAATGCCAGGGGTGTGGTGGGGTGGGCAGGGGCGTAACGAGGTTAGATGGCGCCTGGGGCAGGATTCTAGTTTGGCGCCCCCATGTTCGAACCTGAGGTCTTTCGGAAGCAAATCTACGGTATTAAAGAAAGTAGTTGCAACATTTTTGGGACTTTTCGGCGCCCCCTGCAGTGGTTCGGCGCTCCAATAGTGATTCGGCGCCCGGGGAATTGTGCCCCCTCTTATTACGCCCCTGGAGGTGGGAACGGCGTTCCCACACCTTTTTGCGCTTTACGACGCAATACACGAAAAGAAACACACTTAACAAGACAGCAACCCGCCCAAGTTCCCCAAAAGCCCAATTTCATAGTTATTCTTAATGCATGAGCTTGGAATGCAAACTGTTCTTTATGAATCATAAATGTAATGAAAAAATATTTTACAACTACCACGTCACAGGCGTAGAAACACTTATGAAACGCAATATATAATGCGCATATTTGATTGATGAATTAGAAGTATATAGCCCTCCAATATAATGATATACTGGAACGAGTGTGTTGGATGAAATTTTACAATTTTGCCTTACCTAGTTAAGCTGCAAGACAGCTTTAAGTGTCCTTTATGCTTATGAACCTGTACATTGAAGTAGTGGCTTTTCTATCTATCTGTCATCGCAAATAGGCAAATCAGTGAAAAATTAGTGGCGTGGCAAATGATGAAAGTACTTGCATGACCGACAAATAACGCGGAGCAATCTTGTGGACAAAGGAAAGAAGGAAATTTTAAATGTGAACACTTTGCAAAATTTGCGCTGGGTTGGGTTTGCACTTTGCATGATATTCTTGGCTTCCACTGGTTCAACCTCTCATCTTTTGTCATTTACTTCAACGTCGTAGAGTTAATTTTATTTTGAGAAAATATTGAAATACGTAATCTATGTTAAAATCTGCCATGAAGCAAAACTGCAAGCATTTGTCACAATCACATCCTAGACTTTTAAACGGGCCATTTTGAAACGTGAACACGGCACGAGCCCGAAATCGGTAGATGATGAAATGGATGCCGATTTTGCGCATTTGACCTAAGGTAACCTCGCGCGATGAAAACGCTGGAAACACTGCTCGTTTCTGCAACAAGGTACCGGGCTGGAGGCAAGTTTGTGCTGTACTCGACTGATTCCGCTATAAACCTAAAGTTTTAAGCCTAACCCCTAAACCTAAAGCCCAAACATAAAGCAAAACGGAAAATATGAAGCGAAAAGTGTGGATACTTGTGCAACACCTACTACCAAAACGAAACTCCCAAAGCTGAGAGCCGAACCGAAAAGCATTGGCATACGAGCCTTGAAACATGTCTGTTAGGTACAAGGTCAATGCTGACTGACTGATAAACTCAGCGTTTTATCCGAGTCACTTCATGCCAGGCGGATCGGTAGTTATACCTTGATGCAGAAATGAGCAGAGCAGTGTTTCCAGCGTTTTCATCGCGTGANGTTACCTTAGGTCAAATGCGCAAAATCGGCATCCATTTCATCATCTACCCCCGAAATGACAAGCCTGAACCAGGCATTTATTTTTGAAGCCCGATTTAGGCCCGATAGCTAAATTTACCGACAGAGTCAAGATTTATGCATCTGCGGGGTATCGGTGGCGTAGCAAAGTAAACATGATTAATGACTAGACAATTCACAATCAGCCATTTTTATTGATGATTTAATCAACTCTATTGCTTCAACAATAACTGGTGACAAAAGTGTAGGTCGTTGCCAAAAAATTTTGTATGCAGCAGCAGAGCCGGATTAAAGGGTACGGGGGCCCAATTGGCACAAATGCAACATGAAGAAAATGGCTTTGAGAAAGTATTATGGCCATTGTTAGAAACCAACAAGGGAAGTAGGCTACACAAAAATTCAGGAATCTATCAGCAGAATCTGACAGATAAATTATAGCTATGAATACATCTTTTGTGAAGGAAAACAGAGAGTAGATCTATTTGTGTACCACCTTGAAGGCCCACTGGTATGCGTAGCACAGCTTGGGAACCACTGGGCCAGAGAGTTGACTCGGCAAGAAACAAGATTCACCCGAACAGTAAGCACAAGCCAGAGATTACAAACAAAAACATCGGAAAAGGAACATGTCAGTATGGCCAGCCAGGCTGAGTGTGAAAGCTGTTTCCAAGCTAAAGTCTTGATTTTCATTTTCAGGTGCTGTGCTCTAGTTAACGCCACTGCTTTGATGTTGCTGCTTGAAAGCTTTGCTAGAAAAAGTAATTCAGTCGCTGCGTTTTAGCTAACACTGCCAGATCCTTGCGCTTTTTCTCCTCAGAAACTTTGCCATTTTTAGCTCCTAATGCCATTACAGATTTCGGCATCGTTCAAGCTAAACACTGCAATCTCGTTTGCTGCTCTTTCGACTGATTAAAACCTTTTCTGATGGACCACGCAATACATGTGGTGTAAATGGCATGACAGCTTCATATGTTTATGATGTAACACAACGACAATAACTATCGCAAGAAAAGTGCCTTTCCACCACACGTTACCCTTTATGAAAAAACAAAGGTGCAGTTCGGCTGCGGCTACCTCGAGATTTCACCAGAAGCTCGGGATGATTGATACCAGTGTTGCCACTTCTGATATATTTAACATGATATCAGATGTGATGTTCTCAGATATATTTCTGATNTCTGATGTTTTTTCGACAAACGTGACGTTGAGTGGGNTGTTGTTTTCCACAATTCCTCTTATTTTAGGACGAAAATAGGTTANATTCATGATTTTGAGTTCCTTTCAATAAAATCTCACCCTTATGTGTGTTTGGTTATCGTTTCAAACTAAAGCTCTCTTCNTTGCGTTGAANCCAACATTTTACGTAAATTATAAGCGACNTCTCCGTTTATTGGCGATATTTCGCTCTGTTTCGTATTCAACGAGGGTAATCGCNCTTTTTTCGGTTTGTTAATAGAAGCATTTAGCTTATACAAAACTGTAGCGTGAAAATTTGATGTTATCTGATGTTGAAAACGGCAGCAATCTGATGTTAACGAGACTGACCCCAGTGGCAACATTGACTGATAGTAAACAGCAGACAGCAACCACTAGCTTTAGCATGCAAAAGTAACGTATTCGTGACATTTGTGCAATCGGCGTGATGCACGAGTAGAGAGTCATACGCCAGCCAAAAAACGATTATTAGGAAAAAGTTACTAGCGAAATCAAATAAATTTGCATTGAACAAAACTGTAAAAACTTATAGGCTATTCAGTAGCGATTACTAAAAACGCAGACAGTCAAACGTGTAGAGAAATCTGGTTGCGGTTGGGGGCCCCTGATACTTAACACAACATAGGAATATAATATAGAGTTGTATTCTTGTATCGCTTCTGAATCACAAAAATTTTTCAAACGAATATTTTATTTGAAACAAATAAATTTCATCACGGGGAGCCCCCTGGCAGTGGATTGCCCCCATTAGCCCCCTTAATCCGCCCCTGTGCAGCAGAACCGTCGCAAGAAAGACTTCAATAGCCTTTACTTTGGGCAAGGGTGCTTGACATTCAAAATTTAATAAAAACTTCACTGATTTACAGTGTTTCATATTTCAGCTTGGGGGGTTTGTTGCTTTGTTTGAGGTTCCAAGCCCAGCAAAACCCTCAGTGGCAATGGGACTGGTATACAAACCCGACATCGGCTCANAACATCTTGATAAACCTAATTCCGAACCGGGCCTGACAGGAAAAGCCTGGCACGACTTNCNGCTCTGCCTCGGCCAACCATAGACTTTACAAAACAGAAAGATCTTTCAAGAACTGAACAACGTTACGTTGGCAGAACTGCCATCAAAGTTAATACGGCAGACACTTGTTTTGACCTGCTCATTGCGAGTTGAATCATTAGATTACATACGTTTTTGCAATAGCTGCAGGTGTACTGCAGTCTCAACTGACACTAGCAACAACCAAGCTCCATTCACAAAGAGTGGGTCATGGTGGAGCGTAGATATAACGTCCTATAGCACAGGGGCCACCAACGTGGTGCTCGCGGGCACCAGGTTGCCCGCAAGGACCAAGTAGGTCGCCCGTGGGNTTGTTCTAAAAATAACATTAACATGATCAATGTCTTCACATTAACGAATATCAATAATNAAATAATTGAAGGTAAATTGAGCAAAATTTTTATTTCAAAAGTGGGCATNAAACTAGTAGCCCTTCGCATTAATCGGTGCACAAGAAGTAGCTTGCAGTTTCAAAAAGGTTGGTGACCCCTGCTATAGCACGAGAACTGAGTACGTTTCATAACGTTCGATAGAGGAAATTCATCGTTTGTTCAAACGAGATAATTGTTTGCTAGCAATGAGATTTGTAGGTCGTTTGTACTGAATTTGAGCTCAAGGAACGGTCCTGTTGTCACGGGCGCATTCGGGGGCAATGCCCCCCCAAATTTTTTTGTGCCGAGAAAATATTGTTTTCAAAACATAAAATAAAAACAAAGATCTTGCCCTTTAAATGTGTGTTTTTCTCCTCAAATCATAAAACCTGGCTACAGGCTTCGTAGAAACCAGATGGCTAAACGCGTTTGTACGGTTGAGATACAAAATATACTCAATATGTCGCTGTGATGATCAGTGATGTAGTCGAGACCGTAACCTCCGAGACCGAGACCTGGCTCAAATTTCGAGACGAGACCGAGACCCAGACTTTGCCATAAAATCCGAGACAGAGACCTGGAAGTTCGAGCCCGAGACTCGAGACCTCACATTTCTCTGATGGTAATTAAAGCTAACTCCTTGAATAATGCTGCAACAAAATATCTGGCACGTTGCCAAATACCAAGATAACAAACATCCGAAATTTGTGCAAACGGTCAAATACAGTCCAAGCGTTCATTGTCACTTTCCTCTTATTAATTTACAACCTCAAACCTGTGGCCTTATTTACAAATTTCAAGAAGAAATGCTTGGCATTGAAAATGTTGGAAACGTTGAGAGGACCTACGCATTCTTCATTTGAAAAATGTCGGTGAACCAATAGAGTATTGGAAAATGTTTGCCGCTGCCATGCTTCAACAAATTTGTTTTGACTCAGAAAAATTTGCAATTGTTTTGTTCGTTACAAAACACTACCAACCCTTCTGTGTTAGGACAGGAGGTGATGCCCTGGTGAGGCTTCCATGTTCTGGTCTCCTATCGAGAATTTAGGTGGGCCTATGTTATTTGAGAAAGTGAAGAAGAGCCGAATCATTACTTTTTATTTTAATACAAGCACAGTGGATGTAGGCAAGTGTATACAGCCCCAGCAGCACTAGTTAAAACAGCACAGCAAAGTGGTAACTTCACAAGAAAGGTTGCTTTCCATCTTTCAATTATTTGCCAAGATGTTTTATCATTTTCCAATGAAGTAACAAACTTTTAAAGTTTTTTGCTATCTACCACGTACCTGTTTCACTACATTCCTTTTATTTTAACATTGGGCATCTGCACTAACACTCAAATTTCTTCGTCACATGTTTCGTGTATTTTGGCTAACAAAGCTTTGACATTATTGTAACGTTACCTACACCTTTCCTATTTACTTTTCTCCTCACACCACAAGTAATTGATTAATTATTCTCCAAAGATTTAGAATTAAGAGGTGATGAATTTAGAGATTCAAAAAAACGAAAGCTCTATTTTGAATTTCCAAAAGCAAAATTGTAACTAATGCTTCATCAATCCAAACTTGCTCACTCTTTCCAAAACAACTTTCAAAAATTTAGCTCATGATTCTGCTGTTGACCATAAAAATGCTTCCTATTTCCACTCCTCACATTTGCCTACAACAATATAAAATGAGAGAAAAACATGTATCATGCTTATTATAACTATCAGGACTAATAAAGCACCTTGAGCATCACAATCAAATACTCACAAACTGAAAGGGGTCTTGAAATGAGTCCCTTTAAAACCGCGCGAGCCAATAAATTGGCGCGAGTTTTTTTGGTTATAACTCGCCAGCCGCTACAGCTAGAGAGTTGTTCAAACCCTCTACGGATGCGGCAAGTCTTCTTGGTTCTATTAAAAAAAATTTTTTGATTTGGGCGAGGGGTTCGCCTGGGAGAGGCTCGCAAAGTGGGGGTGTTTTTGTTTTTTTGACCAACTTTGACGGGCCCTGGACGCCAAT
>JGI24159J19872_10011661_pt1 | contig 11506 bp, 16 predicted proteins | sample Ectturendosymbi4_FD_19872 | JGI IMG/M metagenome (IMG submission 19872) | reverse complement strand
GGGGGGGGGCAAGTATATTTCTTCAAAATTAAGTTGGTATAAAGACAATGCCTTGCTTGCAGCAAGACACTTTGCAAAGCACAACCAACCTTTGTGATGATGTCCTTGTACTGGCTCTCCCGCCATGCATCAGTGGGATGAGCCATCATGGTCACCACTGCGTTGTCGTATTCCTCGTACTTGTCATACAAGAACACCAGTTCGGCCCAGAGATGGGCCTGTTCCGCGGCCCGGAGTACCTGGGGGAAGATGGTGACGTCACAGTGGCCATGTTTGCAAGCGAGGCTTGGTGACGTCAACGCAACAGCGTGTGTGACGTCACATACGATCACTTTAAGATGACACAGAAAAATGCTTTTGATGTTGAGATTTCAAACATCTATCTTACTTTGGGAATGTTGACTCTTGACCAGAATAACTCGAGATGTTCCCGCATCTTCTGAGGCTTGTACTTCGAGTAGAGGATCGCCAGCTCAGTGAACATCCCCATATGTGCCCGTTCCAGTCCCAGTGCAGCTTCCAGCATCGTGATCAGCTCCTCGAAGTATCCCCGGTCCTGGAGGAAGTTACACATCCAGTTACTTGCCCGAGTATGGGGGGAGAAAGAAAGTTAACATCCGGACACGATGAGGATCAGAGACGAACCTGATAGAAGTTGATCAGCTCTTCCAGTTCATCGGCGTGGACCACGATGTGCAGGCCACAGATCTGGGCCAGCCTGAATTCCTCAGCTTCGACGCACGCAAAGCAAACCTGAGAGAAAATGTTGCTTACTTCTGCAACAATTCAACTTAAACAATCAACACATCTTCCACCGACATTCAAGCTTCAATGACAAGCAACAGACGCTGATGAGCAACTTAACATTCCCCACACAAACCAACCTCTTTCCAGGTGCGTGTGGAATTCGCTTTCCTGGCTGAATCGACAGCGGTTTGGAATTCTCCTAGATGCACAACGGTTGATGCGAGTCTAGCGAAGTTTGAGATGTTGTTGAAGAGAACCTTCGCAGCTTCGTACATCTGCTGGTCGAAGCACCTGTCGCCGACCTGAACAAACCAACGTCAGTTAACACGTCATCAACACACTAAGTGAATATTGCACCACAAAAAGACATCGCAACATGTACGCGTCGAACCTGTTGGATGTTTGCGTTGTTAGGACCACTGATGAACTCTTCCAGGTCGGCAAGTCTGTTGGTTTTCGCGAATGCGAAGACAAGTTCAGTCTCCACGTACGATTCTCGCGCCTTCTTCCTGGCCATCTGCAGGTAGCGGACCAGGTCCTCCCAGTTTTCTGCGAAATGACAAAAGACGTGGTTTTCATCCTTGGTGTTTGATTCGAACGCTGTCCTTGCAGCCAAGTCAACACTATATAACATTACGAGGGAAAATCCGAACCATGCAACGCACACGAAGGATCCCTTTCAACACATGGACAAAGTGTAGCGGGTTTGCGATGCTAACGGTTCATGTTTCTCACCTGACTTGTTCGATGCTTCAACAACTTCCATGTAGCAGCTGGGATCGTCTGCCTTTATGTATGAATCGATGGCCTCTTTGACCATTCCGGCGTTGAGTTGGGCCCGGGCCAGTTGGGACCACACAGTGGGCTCATTGCACCTCTCAGCGAATTCATAGGCGCGGTCAAGGTTGTTGACGTGTTCAATCAACACCTGAGGAGCAACATTCAGTTGATGACGTTAAAAATCTCACTTGTCAAAAGTTCATTGTCAAGTTACAAAAAACAACAACAATGAAGTGAAATCGTCCCAACCAGCACTCACAGAAATAGCAGAGGTGTTGACGTCAAACTTGTTGAAGATCGCGAATGCTTCTTCGAACAATTCGTTCTGGATCGCGATGTTTGCGATGTCCGGTGCGTCATAATTGTCTAGTTGCATTATATAATCCATGACGCGTGAGCTGTCTGCTTTGATCGCGGTCAGGATCAAAAGGTTCTGCAGGTTCCTGAATGCAATATTTAAACATTAGTCATTTGCAGCAGATATCCACAGCTGTCCATGGCATGGCGGACAGGTTGTCACATGCAGCTGAGAAGAGAGAAGCTAATAAACACGGATCCACCTGTGGTCGGAAAACATGGATCCGTCGAGAACTATCTTCTCCAGCAGCTCGATGAGTTCATTCGGGAGGTCGGCCGCCATGAAAGCTTTGACAGCAACAGATATTTCATCTGGGTCTTGGGCTTCACCCAGAGCTGTTTGGACGACCTGCGAATCATGTTACAACACGTCATCTGCAATGTCGTCGGGTTTGTGACGTAAGGTTCATGGAGTGGTTGTAGATTGAAGCCGAAACGCTGTTGCTATAGTGAAAGCGCTATTGCTATAGTGAATAAATTAATATCTGCGGGGAGAGATCACTGAAGTCCAGGCATGGCGCAGGTAGAGCAGATGATCACGTGATCCTTCGCTGTGACGTTGCAAAGATTTGCGTCTCTTTATCGTTCCACATGTTTTGAATATTTATCGTTTCACGTTTTTGAGTATTTATTTTATATTTAGAATGCAAAACAATATCTTGGAAAAGTTACAACTTCATGTCATGAACCACTCTGCTCGCATCAAAGTACATCTGTCGTACAAAGCACCGCACACACCTGGTCGATAAGTTGCCTCCTGAACTGGTTCGTGTCTTCCAGAACTTTCCCCCAAAGGTCGACATCCTTGCGACGCACCAAGTATCGGGCTTCGGATTTGAAAAGCGAGTTCTCGTTGCACAGCTGGGGAGGAGGGAGTTAAAGATTAGTTTTATGAGTGAAACACTGGATCGACACAGGGCCAGCATTTCACACCCCCCCCACCTGGATAAGCTCATCGTCGCATTGTCCACGCTCGTAACACACGCACGCCATGTGGGGGTCACGTTTCTCACAGTACTTCCCCACGACCCTGCTATCGTAATAGGGGTTTTCCCGGAGGAAGCGTTCGGGGTTGTTGTTCGAATCGATGTAGATCTTTGCAAGCGCGTTGTGAGTGGCTGGCTCCTCCGATCCTTCGTGGACACGCGACTCGAGCCATGGCAACAACAGCTTCAGTCTGTGACGAAACAAAGCACAACAAAGTAGATCGCAATCATGACGTCGTGCTCGCAACAACAGCCAGCCACTGACCTGTTCCTCTTCTCGACCTCCTCGACCAACTCGTCGGTGGAGAACTGTCCCCTGACCACGAGGATGAGAGATTTGATGACGTCCTCCTGGCAGTCAACATCCAGAAGTCCTCCCACAACAACAGGAAGCCTCGATGGGTTCACCTGGAGTGAACAAGAGGACATCAATATGACGTCATATTGAAATAACATTGGGTGCTTGTGTCATCATAAGTGAGCGCAAATGGTGTTGACCACGACAGAGCAGGTTCAGTATAAATTCCAGAAGCAGTCTACTCCAGAATTACAACAGAAATAATCGCAGTTGCGGACGGAAGTAAAAAAATTAAACCCACGTTTCCCTCTCAGCACATTAAGGTTATTTGAGACGGTGCAAGATGAAGGCAAGGCTGGCGGAAAGTATAATGTCCCAAGGAGTACATGCAAGTAGATGGATACTCGGATAACTTGGGGTATTACAAACGGTTTTAGTTCAGTGACGTTTTCAGAGGAATTACGGAAGAGAATTTGCTGAAACAGGACTATGGGCCATCTTTGCACATGTAGGTACAAAGCTTATCTCCACTTCAAGCTCAACCACATGCAACAACGCACCTTCTGGACATAGATCTCAATGTACTTCTGCATGTTGTTCCTGTACAGATACAAGACCAAGTCGTGGATGAAGTCGTATCTGTCGCAGACGATGATCAAGGGAAGCTGATCCGTCAGTTTCGCTTCTTTCAGGAAGTTTTTCACCTGGCACACAAATCCTTTGTGACATCATACTGCTCAGCAATTACTGTGTTTACGTCACAATATGCCAGACAAAGGGTCACAAATTCTAGATTTCACTGCCAGTGTCTATTTCACAAAACAAGGCATCCTTTAGATTGTTGAATTAACAGCAGTGGCCGCCTACGCCTGTGAGAAGCTAATGTGTGAAGAAGGAATGTTGAGGCGAGTTTTAGTTTCACAACTTACAGCTTCATTTTCTAACTACATCAACCATTTCGCACAGGGGGTGGGAACCTGTGGCCCGGGGGGAACCTGTGGCCCGCGGACCAAATACGGTCCGCATCTGAATTTTCGTTACCAAGTTAAAGTACAAAATCGCGTCTAAACGAAGCTCCATGACGAGCAGATAGTACGTCGTAAGAAGCCTCATCCTTCGTATTACGATAAAGGTAGAATTTTAAGATAAAATCAATTATTATTTGCGGCCCGTCAGCAACAATCCACAATAATTCATGCAGCTTGTGATAATATTCCCCCCCACCCCTGTTTAACACATTCATCAGCATCCTTAGATTGTCATTCGCTAATTTATACAAGTTACAGTTACAGCTATCGTCGCATGATTGTTTTGAAAAGAATGAAACCCATATCGTTTTAAAGTTAAAAATACTTGGAGAACAAACTGGAAGTAAAATCCCCGACGGCCTCTGCACGCTCCAGTGAGCACCAACCTTATCAGGGTCGTAGCAATTGCTTTCCCTGCAAATCCTCTCGACCTCCTTTATCTGACCAGTCTTGCAGGCGGCTTGGATGTATTTGAAGTGGACGTCCGGCTCCTGGCTGAAGTTTACGATGGAGCCGAGGAAGTAGAACAGCCCTGGAAAGTGGGGGGAGTCAGTTCGCGCCGTTAACTGAGTTAAAACCAAGACAGTAACTTGTTACCTTCGAAGCTCTTGAACGACTCGAAAAGTTCGATCAACTTGTCAGTGGTCAGCTGTTCGTGGTACTTGGTGGCGACTTGCACACAGATCTGCAGGTTCTGCCGGATGTTGGCGGTCAGCATCGCCTGGTGAGGGGGAGATAGTGTCAGTGATATATAATCTTAGATAAATATCTTTGATTTATCAGACAGTGTCAGTGACGACGTTGCCCAGAAAGTCTGAAGTGTAAGACCTCATCTGTATTTCAGAATCATCGAGCAATCTTAAAGTTTTAGAAGAAATATTCCTCGCAAAACATCAATTGTATGAATGACGCAGCGTTAACATGCAAATCCCGCTCTGAATCGAATCTTAGCATTGTCTTTTAAACCAAGATTTATATATTTAAACTCATGAATTTGGATATTTAAAATAAGTTTGATATTTAAATGACCGATAAATTCCAATATAACTGTGAAGTAACTCCAACTCACCCTCAAACATTCCAAGGAGTCTTCCACAGACAAGCTCCCGAAATAATTGACCAGCCATTCAGGGTTGAGCAGGTGAGTATGGATAATGGCTCTTTTGATGTCATAAAGGTCGGTGAAATGTTCCAGGGCCCGTTGCAGGAGCCCGGCCTTCTCGCAAAGTTGGGCCACATGGGCCCGGTCATAGTGAGTGAACATCTGGTTGCCTAGTATCGCATCAGCAACCTGCCAATCACAAGCAAACACGTCATCAGCGAACAGCCAATCACAAGCCAACACGTCATCAGCGAACTGCCAATCATAAGCCAACACGTCATGAGCGCATTACGCTCAAAATAAGGCTGGAAATTTCAATCTCATTCCAACATGAAATGAAAACATAGGTTGTCTGGACTCTGTTCTGAGCGTCCAAATGAAGAAACGTCACCAACCGCCGTAACTGACATCACCATCGCACGAGTTGATGAACGTAAATGCAACTGAACGAGGTGTGGGAGGACGCTCACAATATCAGTTGATGGTACCAGTATGTTGATACTAGCGCATTTGCAAACATGACCACAGTTGAAGCCACAACAATCAACTCATCACCACCAGGAAACATGATCGTAGGCGTAAAAAACTTAATTCAATGGCTTGCATTTTAAAACATTTATCTACCTCCAGGGCAACCGGACCTTTCAAAACAGTCTAACCACTTAAACTGACCCACCTTGTTACGAGACCCAGTACCCCGTAACAACTTATGCCACAGTTTTCAAACGGAACTACTTACACAAAGGACGGCCCGGCAGGATTAGCAAAATATCCCACAGAATCTAATTAGTACACAGAGGAGACTATTCCCCAAGCAGAGGGCGAAACAAGCACCAACCTGGGGGGCTCACCCCCACGCAACAAACACCAACCTGGGGGGCTCACCCCCACGCAACAAGCACCAACCTGGGGGGCTCACCCCCACGCAACAAGCACCAACCTGGGGGGCTCACCCCCACGCAACAAGCACCAACCTGGGGGGCATGCATCAGATTCATTTCCAGCAATCTTGTTTGTAGGGCGCCCTCAGCTGGACGGTTGTTCTTGAGCGCATCGAGGAGGAAGGCGGTGCATTGCTGGATCAGGTTTTGCTCCATGAACACATCCACTATCTGCGAGTGGAACACGATCGTCATATAAGCTCCATGGTTGCGTCGCCAACAAAGCATATCATATGCTGCTTCCTACTGAGGCAGGATACCTAAGTTCAACTTTATGAAGCTTAGAAACAGCAAATCAAAACAAAGAGCAAATAAACTGGTCAAATCAAAACGCAGGTCACAACCCCCCACCTGGGCCACATCGGCCAGAGGTTCATCGTCTTGAACCAACATCATCGCAAACTGCTTCCCTGTCTCGGGATTCACTCTCATCACATTCCTCAGCAGGAAGACATAGTCAGGAGTGTATCCAACCTTCTTGGCGTAGAGAACGATCTTCTGGAACTGCCCGGTCTCGGCAAAGCACATGATAACCTACGTCACAAGCGTATTGCGTCACCATCAGCTGTTTATAGTGACGACACTGACAAGTAAACGACATCACATCATGAAACAAGAGCTTATTTCATAGAGCTTCTAAGAACCCCCGCAACATCCCCCCACCTTGTTGGGGACATTGGCGCGCAAGTAGATCGACAGAGCAAGGGTGGCGTCATGGGGTTTCACGAGATCCCCGAGCTCCTCGGAACACTCCAGCTTCTCCTCCTTCAACCACTTCTCCATCAGCTGCTTCCTGCCTTGCTGCAGCACTGGCCGGCACAACTCCAACGACTCGTACTTGTTCAACTTGCCCTGCCGAGTACAGAGAGTTGTCAATGCCGAGTACAGGGAGTTATAAAGGGCAAGTGCACATAGTTATCAATGCCGAGTACAGAGAATAATACATGCATTAAAAATAGAGGAAAATTTCCGGACTGTTGTTAATTCACACATTGCTGAAGTAATAATTACCAGTTGCGAAATAACAAAAAATTTGCGTGCAAACTTACTTGGTCGAGTAGGATGCCAAAGTATTGCAACAGTGGTGGTGAACTTTGACCCGGTTGCATAGGAACGGACAAGAATTTCTGAATGGTTTCTGTGGTTCGTAAAATACCCTGGCAACGAAAGCAAAATGTCAGTACGTTCGCCGTTGTAACGTTTCCTGCGTTCAGTGAGTTGCAAATATATGATTATATCGCAAATATGTCGCTACGACGCTACCATGCACAGCAAAGTGCTGTGAAATGAAGGATACCTGACGCTTTGTGGCAGATCAAGACGAAGGAGTTGCCTGAACGGTGGATTCCTAACTTGAGACATCATCACGAGTGACGTCAGCAACAACAAAATACAGGCGAAACGCTCAGTTTGGACCGGAGTAGAAAGACAAGCATTACGTGCTTAAAGCCGCCAAACCGTCATGCGTTCTATCTTTGCAGTGAGGCTAAACAGTTTAAATGCCAGCGCAATTGTTGCTCAATTCAAAGCAGGGCAGCCGGTCAGGCCGGTGGAGTAATCAGTAACTTGCTGCAGCGCGGGGTTGGCGGTGAGACGATTGTGAATGATTGAGAGCAAACAATGGTCCGCGCGGCAGGGCCTGGCACTGCGGGCGCGCACTTCCTCTATTGCTTTCTCGCTCCGCGACCAGACAATTGCTACTGTTCAGTGACGCAACAATGAAAAAACACAATGCTGCAATGCTGAATGTTCAATTAAACGACGCAAAACATCTGTGAAACGGGAAAACGCGAAGCGACCAGTGAACGCGGGGCTTGGCGACGACGCCCACTGGTGCTGAGGAACTCACACCTGCCCTTGTTGCTGCACTGACATGGTGGTAAAGCGTTGGAGAGTCATACAGCACTTGCGAAAAAATGGAAGGGCATGTTGTTACGCTTTTACAGCAACTTGATGTGAACAACGCAATGCAACAACAACATACCTTGGGTGTGTTTGCTGCCACTTTGGCCGCCTCGGCGTAATTTCCTTGAGCAAACAAAGTGTTGAATTTCCTCTTGAACAATTCGTCGGCTCCTCCCAGGTCGTTGCGAACGGCAAATTTCAATGCGAGGTCCGGGTTTTGTAGAGTGGATGTGATGTACGGGACCACGTTGCCTTCATCAACGGAGACTGACAAAACCTAAACAATCATCAAAGTCGATGGCCCTTCCTTAACTTCGTGTTTTTTACACAACAGGAACTTAACGCCCACAAAGTCGCAGGTTCTCCCGCCACGGCAACAACAACAGCAGCCACAAACCTGTCCCTTCCTGTTCACGCCGATCAAGCCGCTTGTCGCTTCGTGGGGGGCAGTGACGAATATCGTGTCAGCACTGATCCTGTTCATGAAGATGCAGACCGCCGTCTCCAGGTCATACATGTGAATGTATCCGTACTTTGTGACCACGAACACTACGCCGTGTTTTGGGGAAACCTGGGGCGACAACAACGTTTAAGATGCCAAGAAATATCGTGGAGGCGAAATGCGTGTTGCAAATATGAAGCGCTGTTGCGAGAAGGCAACCCATGAATGAAAAGATTCAACGTTGGGGAGATCAACATACCTGCATGGCAACTGGAAAATCGTTCGACGCCTCCGGGGGGAAAAAGACGTCCACCGCTTTCTTGGGGAAGGGTTGGTTTCCGGCAGGGGGAGACCCAACCTCGATGATGTGAAGTTTACCCCCTTGGGCTCCACGAACAGCAAAGCAAAAGAGAGTCGACTCTTCCTGTAGACATAACACAGCACAAGTCGCACACGGCACTTATCGAGGGGGTTCTACAGTGACGTCACAGAGAGATGTTACTTTGTTGCCTTCCAACTTCATTTGTGCGAATGAAGCCGCGTGCCCCTCGATGGGCTGACTCACTCTCCGCTCTACAGAGTAAAGCTGCATGGCTCCGACCACGCGATTGGCCTGGGCCGATATTCCGATCAACAGGAGCCACTTTTGCTTCGCATCAGTTCTGTTAACGCAGGAAAAACAGGGTCATATCAAAATGTAAAATGCTTTATAACCTAACAACATTGTTGGCGACCCTTGCAACCCACAAAACGCTTGTTCACCAAATTCGAGAAACTACCAACGTATGACATTAATTCATAACTCCCACAAGGCAAGTGATGAAACATACTTCGTGATAATCATTGCAAGCACTGTTTATGTATCCATCTGCAGAGCAGTACTACCTGTAGTTAATGATTTGACAGTTGGCCAGGCTCGTGTGTTTGTCGAACATTTTGGTCGGTTGTTGTGAATCTCCTGCGGAGCAAATCAACTAATTGTGATCGGTTGCAGGCGCTTTGGGTTTAATTATTTCGTGGCGTAAAGAACAATTTTTCTTAATACTACAGGCGAGGTAGAACGCACATGGTCATACCTTCCATACTCCAGTGGTAGACTGATGTTTCTGTGACCAGTCCAACCATGTTCGTTGAAATCCATTTCCAAAAAACAACATCTTCGTTCATGGTGTGAGCTTTCAGCTTCGACTTCATCTCCATGTTAAAGATTTGTAGAGTGCGGCCAGCTGTAGAGAGCAAGTCAACCATGTCAGTTCTTACGTTAGCACTTGACAACGCCACCTACAGGTGCATTGAAGCAGAACGGGAATTGATTAATTGAATATCAAAAAACTTCCCGTTAAGGAAGTTTGCTGCTAAAAACATCTAGCAGTAAAACCACATTCGTTATCCATAAACATTCAAAATCCAGATATTTTCAGGAACTTTGCTCTTGTCGTTTTTTTTTCAAACTGCAGTCTGGTCGTTCGAGCGGCAGATCGTAGTTGATTTAACAGCGTGACTCCGGGTTGAGTGCAACTAATTCATTTAGATGATTCACGAGGCTTGTGCACTGCACTACTCCAAAAGCTAATCCTTGTGTTCTAACTTTTTTGCAGGACCAACGCAGCCATGCCTTGATTTTAACATTTGAGCAAGGTTGGTTGCTACGATGAACATTACACTCTAGATCAGGGGTCACCAACGTGGTGCCCGCGGGCTTGTTCTGACAATAGCATAAACATGATCAGTGTCTTCACATTGATGAATGCCTTTAATTTTTATTGATAACACAATTGAAGACATATATCGCAAATTTTTATTTCAGAAGTGTGCGTATGAAACTGTTTGCCCTTCGCGTGAATCTGTACCAAGAAGTAGCTCTCAGTTTCAAAAAGGTTGGTGACCCCTGCTCTAGATGAAAGTCATCCAAGTGCTTTTCACAATGAATTATGAACAGGAAACTACGTTGAAACATTCAACTATTTTTCTTAGACCATGCCGTAAGTTGTTACCTGCAAAATATATTTGTACATGCATCATTGTACAGTATATGAAAAATTAATTCAGCAAACAGAACACTAGTAAATTGCAAGCGAAGCAGCAAACGCAACTGGATGAAACATGTCGTCTATTTGTGCCAAGGTTTGCAAAATTTGATCTAAAGTCATTTTACAATAACATTTGACAATACCATTGTTAAATATTCAGCATTTTTTCCACACAAATTTGCTACAAATGTTAAAAAAAACTTATGAGTTGAATTCTAATAACAGGCTTCCATAACCAACTTCAGAGATCAGACGTTGCTCTCTACTTTCTACAAGAGCTATAAGCAATTTTTTAATGTTTAAATGCCATTTTGACAAGCGAAATGAGCATATTTAAATGACACAAGAGTCATGTACAATTATTTGTATTTTCATAAAAAAATTCTGGGAAAATTAATTTTGCATTTGCCACCACCAGCACCTGATATGCTGAAGTTTGCTTTTCATAACCGCCTCCTGAAGCAAGATAAGACTGGCTGGGAGGCAACCTGAGGATGCTGGTCAAGGGTCTCAGATCACACATTTGCATCTTCAAGCCCAGTTTTTTTTGGCTGAACAGTCAAATTTATCTCATAATAGCATTAAAACTCGCTATAACAGTATTCACTAGCCCACCTTTTCAGACATTATGACCGAATTGCCTTGTTAATTTTTTTCAGGAATTAAAAAAAATTTGATCAAAGACTGAAAAAATCTAGCTCCGAAATCGAACAGCCATGGCTTTGTGTGGAAGCATCACATCTAGCAGAGGTTGTATAAATTTCATATACTACCCCTGTCTCCCTCCAGAAATATAATTTAACACAGGAGCACCAAAGATTTAGGTGCAACAAGGAGCTATTACAAGAATCTTTTTGAAAACTTTTTCTTAACAAGGAGTTACTTTTGTA
>JGI24159J19872_10011660_pt1 | contig 11506 bp, 7 predicted proteins | sample Ectturendosymbi4_FD_19872 | JGI IMG/M metagenome (IMG submission 19872) | reverse complement strand
CACGTGTGAAGCAATTTTGTCAGTGAAAGAATGAAATCGTAAAATGAAAATCAAGCAGAGGAAACGTACAGTAGTCATAAAAAAAATTTGCGTAGTGCGTATATCAGTGACCAGAAAACAAAGTCAGTTTATTTTAAACTGAGGCTCTTGCCCCCCTTAGTTACGCCACTGCCGAATACTGNATATACATTTTTTTATTTTTAGGGTCTGAGGGGAGGCCATGGCACAGTGCCCCCCCTCCGTACGCTAGTGATCACATGGATACGTTGCCGTAATATTTTCGATCGGGTGCTGAGTTCAGAAAAATGCCAAAGCTTTGACAGCTTTGAATTCAAAATTTGCCAAATGTTTTACGACAGAAAACAACTACAATTTTTCGTGCTTCATTCGAGTGAACTACACAGGAAAATTAAGTCCCAAGCAGCATTATAAATCGACACTACCCTCACTTTCGCCGTAAGTTGTTTTAAGCTACGCTGGATTACTGGCACTGAATCACACACAACAGCAAATTAATAAAGCATTAGATGTCACTGCAGTCTGTACATGAAAAGCTAGGATTGACCATTGAGTGACACAGCAAGGAAAAACTACGTCTGGGGGACGAAATACTTTTGGTGCACCCCAAGCGTGAACTGTAAAGCACAAACATGTATTTACTCAAAAATCAAAGCCTATTTTTCATACCACAAATCTATTCAACCTTTTCCACTGCAATCAGTACGGCTTTGAACAACTGCAGGCAGCGGTTTCTCATTACTCTGCATTTAGCGGTACAAGGTATTTCAAGAGCTAGCGATACAGCTTTTTACAATCTTTCTTGAGTGCTATGCTGGCGCGCAAAGGTCGGGGAATCCGAAGCAGTGTCAGGGATTTGCGGTTGCTGTTGCGTTTAGAGAATCACCCCACATGTTACCAGTTGAGTGATCAGTCATTTGTACAGCCGCTGGTATCGTCGCCCAACCAAGTGGCCTAGCATTTTCAGCATGTTAGACCAAAGCTTGGCTGAGGAACAGGCTCTCACCTCGTTGAACCAAGGCCACCCTGCTTGTTTAGGAGGCCTGTGGTGAAACTCAGTATCAGGCTTTCCAGGTGCAGCAATAAGAACTTTGCTTGTACACCCTTCGCTAAAACACTAGTTTTTAGCGTTAGTAACAACAGTCCCCGCCACGACAGCACAATGTGGATAGAGGTGAAAATCCCGGTAGATTGCAACAAAAGTGCATACGTTCACATTCACAAGCAAGGAGTAAGGAATAGTCAGAACATTATTTCTGAATACATGTGCTAAATTGTTTGTGAGAACATAGGACATGAGGAATTTGGGTGGCAGTGATTGGCGGGAGCCCTGAGCATAGATGCTGCTTCTTGCCGGAGTGGCTGAGATTAACGCTCTTGCCCTAAGAACGCTGCGACGAATCACTCAGTGGCCGTGGATTGAAAACCCAATCGCTCAATTGATAGACGGACACGCTACCACGAGCTATCGCCGCCAAAACGTTTTGTCATGCAGCATGACGAGTGATTGTCAGCTAGTCGCAGAGCGGTCCTACTTGCAATGGTAACACGTCAGCAATCATGCGGATTTCTTCAACAGCAATTGTCATGCAATAAAAAATAGTTCCGCTAATCTGTGGGCGGTGCAAGCAAGATGCAAAGAAAGGCAATTTGTTACATAGTCATGTGGTCTTTGCTTACTGTCTCAAAGAAAAATCACTAATTCTTTATGGATGTGGTACAGACGCCATTTGAAACATTTTATTAACAACAAGATGCCGTCTGCGATGCTCACAACGAAAATCGCTTTTCTGTAAACATTTACCGAAACAGAAAACCATTTTCCCGAAAAGGCAGGAATTGTAGAAAAACAACTGCTAAAACAAGCAGCACCACGCGTTGTGCCACAATCTTTTTAGTGTCCAGAAAGACATCGGCACTCGAGGCATCAGTTTGCAGAAACGTTTTAGCAGAGTATTACATTCACCAGTGCTTGTTTTCTTCCCAGTTTCATCGTGTGTCATCATGCGACTACTTCCAGGTCCTCCAGCCATTGAAGAAGGGGGCAAAGTCCCAGCATTGCTTCCAGCGTCGCCGGCAGCAAGATTTTCTGCTTGTTCCATTTGGGTCAGTTGGCTTTGCAATGTGTCACGATGTTGCCTCACCAGTTCTAATTCCACAACAGCAGATGAGATAAGCTGCTGAAAGTTTTTCAATTTTGATGACATCTGTCAATGAAAAGAGACACTTGTCAAATGACATCACTGACCTTGAAAAACGCAGAACACCCTTTGAAAAATTTGGAAAAATATTGCAGTGTTTTCCGAATGACGGAGATTTAGCTCATTCTTGATGGCCTAAAATAAATTGATAGCAAGTGCATGAAACATGACTACTCCGACGTGATGGGGGGCGCCAAAATCATGAGGCCTTGGTTTTCCGGAAAATTGTTGGAAAAACTAAAAATGAAAAATCGTCATGAATATTTAGGAATGTACTTACCCAATCGGCCAATCCTTAAAAATTACCGAAAATTTAAAAACTTTTCGAGAGTTTTTTCAGCATTTCACAAACTTTCAGCGAAATGTTATGCTTGTGAAACATAGGGCTCTGCTCTCTGTCATTGATGATCCCAAGTGGGGGTCTGGGGGGTGCTTGGTGCAGCAATATTTGAAGGAAAACCTTGGCTGCAAACTTGCAAGAGCATTCCTATAAGTTCTACAAACTCACATACAAAACATTTTCATTGGTATTTTAATTGACTATCATAATATAACAAAATGCTAACTGTGACGCGCGATTATCAGCTACAAGACCATCTTTGCAGTCATGGTTAGGTGTCAAACAGAAATGATATTCGTTCTTCTTCAAACGAAAATAACCATAAACTGCCAAGTGTTAGCACCTTACCTCATCACTAAGGTTTTCTAACTGGAGTTCTTCATTGAAAAACTCAGAATCATGTTCATTTTCAGCAAAGCGCTTTTGAGAAAGCTGTGTTTTCACCTCCTCTAAATACTGGTCATACTCTTCCAAGCTTTTTGTCTGGACTTCAAGAATTTGCTGTTCCAGTTTCGATGCGGCTTCAATGTTGGATAAAAGTTGTGTCTGAAGTGAAGGACGTTGATTTACGACGTAGCTTATCAGCAATTCAAATATAACCACGAAGGGATTACAGATATGACAGTATTTAAACAAATCTACATGAGCCTAGACCAGGACGCATGATTACATCATCTCCAACTTGGCTTGGTCCCGTGTCGGTGTGGAGCCAACAGCACTATCAGACGTTGCTGAAAACCGCGAGGTATTTCGAGTCCTCTTACGGCTGCAGCACCCATCATTCCCCCATGAACAAACATGGGTGTAAAAAATAATGAATGTACAAACATTGAGTTCCTTGGTATAGAAAACAGCACATTTACTGCTTGACGTTATGCTTAACCTGCATAATATCAAATTTTACCTTTTTTGTAGATACAATCGGCCTTCGAAAACCTCTCCTGGGTCTTTTATCAGGTGGAAGATCAAATGTGTCTTTTAAAGTGTCATATGCAACTTTGTATCTTTTCAGGTAATCTGTTTCTGCTTGTAAGTCACCAGATTTAAGCTTTTCTGATTGCACGATTGTTTCATACGTTAAAACAATGTCTTCACTTTTCACTTTTTCTTCAGTAATTTGCTTCATTAATCTGTTAAAGACAAAACAGATTTGCTTGTTAATGAAATAGTGAACATCAAGTACAGAACCTGATAACCTTGGTACACTCAAAGCATGATCGACATTGTAGGAGCAGAAGATAGCATACTTGAAAACTAGCATAAGTATACATATTTCTAATTTTATGGAACATATGCTGTACTGGAGCTAAAGTAGTGTAGCACATTCCACGCTTAATTTTATAGTAACGATATGTTTCTGGCTGGTTGATGTAAAGTATAGGTGTCACCTACTTTACAGCTTCCCTATATACTCTGTAGCCAATTGGTGAGCAGCAATTAGACACAACACTGTGTCTATGTTACATACTTACTATTTTAGGGAAGAGAAGCTCAGCGGAAAAAACTCATAAGTACTGCTCAAGCAGTACATGCACAGCTTTCAAGAAGTAATCAAGTGCTTGAACACCATAAAGAGATTAATTACTCCATTACTTATTAAAAAACAATCTGTTACTTGCAGAGCATGTGACTTGGCATTACACACCATTGTAAAGTCTTGGCCTTTGGATGCATCAATTCTCAGTTGCTTCTGCAATTGGTGATGACCTCACTAATTGGGTGCCTAGGCTTTGAGGAGGGTGCTGCAAGTTCTCTAGGTTTTAATTTGGCACATTTTAATTTTTATGCACTACAGCATCGGGCCCACTTTCATCTCAGTGGGCCATGCAGCTACTTTCACAGTGAATGCTGCACTGGTGGCAGCTCCCTTGCACCTATTCATTACTAAGCATGTGGCTGGACAGGCTGTAAATACTGCTTTTCAAGTCTTTGGTATGGCCCAACAGGGATTTGAACCTAGCCTATCAGCATCTGTGGCATGCACACTATCTCCTAGGCCAGCATGATCCAACTACAATTTTTAGGCCTGCACGCTTTCTCAGGATTGATTTTTATGTATATGTTACAGAAGGCAATTTTAATTAGAACAAGCATAACACCTGCTCATAATAATGTACAATATCAATGGCATTAGGCTAGAGAGTAGAGAGCTTCTAGAAATTAGTCAGCAAAGGTAGATTACCTAAACTGAAAGCTTTCACATTAAAAATGCTCATGATGTTTGGAAACACAATATTATACATGTGTAAGAGTACATTTTCTACCATGAAGCAAGACAAATCTCAAAACAAATTGAATGGCAGACGAAACAGTGGACCATAGTCTCCAACTTGCTACTACTAACATATTAGTATTGTTAAAGGAACGATAGTGTCAGAGAAGCCTCAACCACAACTCTCTCGAGCTGAGAGAGATTTGTAATAAAATGTTTATTGTTAGTGTGTAATAATTTCAGTAACAAACAAATGATTACATTTGTTCATTTACATGATTATATAGACAGGCTGGTGTTCTACCAACTCGATTTTGAGGAGTCATGATTGCAATTAAATCTGAATTGTAACTATGAGTTTGAAGCGTTTGTATTTAATTGAAAATGTTGATAATGATTTAATTTGCTTGCTGATGATAACGAAAATCATATGTTCATGATGATTAACTATTGGATCTTGGATCATATTTGCAGCTCTTTTAAATAAAACCTTTCATTGATTTAAGTACGTTTAACATATAAGATTTCTGCAAGATTACATAGCCTGACTCAAATGTCTCGAGATCGGAACAAAAAGACCAAAAAGTCCCGTGACCGAAACGGCTCGGACCGAAAAGCCGCATACTCACTAGTAATACAGAGGCTTGACGGGGCTGTTGCACCTCTCGCTTGCCCTGAAAAACAGAGTTGCCCAGAAATTTTTCACTGTATTGAATATATTTTTTACATTCAGGAGTTTTGAGCAACTTGCGCTTGCCCTGAAAAACAGAGGGTGTCCTGAATTCACAGTACTGAATATGTATTTTTTATTATTCAGGATTTTTGAGCAACTTGCGCTTGCCCTGAAAAACAAAGTTGCCCTGGAAGTTTCACTGTATTGAAATAAATTGTATCAATCAGCATTTTTGAGCAACTTGCGCTTGCCCTGAAAAACAGAGTTGCCCTGGAATTTTTCACTGTATTGGATATACTTTTTACATTCAGGACTTTTGAGGAACTTGTGCTTGCCCTGAAAAACAGAGGGTGCCCTGAATTCACTGTTCTGAATATGTAATTTTTATCACTCAGGATTTTTGAGAAACTTGCGCTTGCCCTGAAAAAACAGAGTTGCCCTGGAATTTTTCACTGTATTGAATATGTATTTTTTATCATTCAGGATTTTTGAGCAACTAACTCTTGCCCTGAAAAACAGAGTTGCCCTGGAATTTTTCACTGCATTGAAATATTTTTTTATCATCCAGGATTTTTGAGCAACCAGCGCTTGCCCTGAAAACAGAGTTTGTCCCTAAATTTTTCAAACCCGGGGGGGCAGCCACCCCCCCAACTTGTACGCCTATGGTTATTATATATTTATTTGCAACAAAACTATTCAACAATACAAATTTCTTAATTTTGCGCTGACAGATTTTTCAACAGAAAAGAATTCTTTGACAACATTTCCAACATCAAGGAAAAAGTTACTGAATTATTTAAGCATGCTGAAACACTAAGAATGATTTCAATATTGAAGTAAAATCAACCTGGAGTCTTTTATCTATATTTGAAAGGACTGCATTTAACAATGGCATTACCCTAAAATATGTGGACTAGGCAAATTTAGACTTTTCAATCTCATGCTATCTTGGTATTGTTATCGTTTACTGCAAAATAGTTGGGTTTCAAACAATACAAGAAATTTTCTCTGTAGACAGCTGGACTTATTTCCAAGCTTTCAGTTGGGAGACCAAATAAATCCTTCGGTTATCTAGCTGATACCCCAGATTGGAAGGTTTGGAAAAGTGTGCAAATAAATGCCACGTATATGAAAATTTGGTGCTGAGGAACATATTTTAAACAGATTATGTTTCAACTATGTTCAATATATAATTCTCATGTATCCTACATCCAATCTAAAAAAAGCATGTAGGTTATTTTAATTTGTTTGACATACTTCAAATATTCATGGGTAGTCTTCAGGTCTTCATGCCAACTTTGTGGTGAGCAATGTATTTGTTCCAATTGATTTTCTCTTTTGTTCAAAAAAATATTTATAAAAGTCATGAATCCAAAACAACATCTTCCTGTCTTGGTGCATTTGAGTTTGTTGATTTTGCACCCACATAGAATATGACTGTTTGCAAAGTCCTGAATAACTGGGCAATCAACAACCTAATAACCATAAGGACAGAGCCAGTGCCATGGGAGGGACAAAAAGGGAGGTAAGTTTTGTATTTGACTGGAACAGCAAATCTGCAATTTAAACCATGTAGCAATGCCAGACATTTGTAATAAATCTTGAAAAATAGTCACTACAGAAAGTTCTAGCACAGGGGTGGGCAATTAATATGGCTCGGGGGCCACTTTGAGAAAGCAGTGTTTAGCGGAGGGCCATACCTTCCAGTGGCAATAGTAGCAAGTCACTGTTCAAATTAGCCAAAGTGCTAACGTTTGCTGCGATAAGCTGGGGAACTTCAGATTAGATTTCCTGAATGCTTCTGCGGGACACAGAAAATGCTGTGGCAGGCCACATACGGCCTGCATGCCACTATTTGCCCACGTACTGTTCTAGCACATAGAGTTAGAATTACTTCACATGAGTATAGCAAAAATGGAAAATCACATCTGAAATTACTTTGAGTGAAATTGGAATCCTAGGTTACACTTGTATGCAGCAACACAATATGAAAAAAATGGAAAGAAGCCACAATCGTAATACTGTACATACTAATAACTACTTAAAAATAATCTATAAGTTAGCAATTTTTATTCACATGGTGAGTAAAATACTATTGAATATCCAATATACATCCAAACTACGTCAGAAATTCGATTCAAAGTATGTTCCACACATGAACAATCAAAATGACAACCAGACCAAAAAAACATATCAACCTAGTAGCATAAAATTCATGAATGTAAGAAATTTAAAGGTGTTACATTTATCAGAAACATGAGTTGATTTAAAACATTGTTGTAAGCAAGCACAGGTTTTACTTGCAGTTGTTTTCCTAACCACACCATAGCACATAGGTTCCTGGTCACATTATAAAACTACCTTTGATGTTAAATGATAAACAGCAGTCAAAAACATGCATTAATGCTTGCATATCAACCATATTTACATACATGTTAATGTGGTCTTCTTTTGAATCAAGTTGTTTTTCTAAATAAGAAACTTCTATTTCAAAACCCTTTGCTTGTTCTGACAGCTCCTTTATTTTGAAGTCTTTCTGAAGCACATCAGATTTCAGTTCTTCAATTTCTTGTTGTTTTTCTTCAATTTGACCTTCTAACAGCTCCTTTGATTCGTCCCTTTGATCTTGCAATCGCTGAAATATAGTGAAAAGTAAGTCAGAGTTCTGCCGCAGTTCAGCTTTATTCATGCAATGTAATGCAAGCCTGCTCGATAGAAAGCAATGTGAGTAGTGATCAAAAGCATCAAACTGTTGTGATTGGAGGGTCTTGGCAGCAAGCAAAGAAAGCTTCACATTGTGGCAGCAAGCAACAACTGAGATCATTCAACAAAACCACTTTATTACTGCTTGTTCATGACACATACATATAGGTGTTATTCTTGGTGAACTTCCTGTTTGTGGTGCATCATGCATGATATATTAACTCAACACAATTATTCACTAACAAACTGTACAGCAAAAACACATCTATGAGAATAAGGGTGGACATAGCATCAAAATGTTTTGTTTAATTAGTCCTTCAGTTACATGAAAACTGTACTTTTTATTGCTTACATAGGATTTGATTCTCCCTACGAAACATTGTACTCCCGTTTGTCTTAGCTTGGATGGATATGGCACTGCTGCAGAGTCTGGTTATCAAAACATTAGAACTGCTCTAACTTCAGCATGGTTGAAAAATATTTGGGAGCTTAGTTGGTGGCAAGCTCTTATGCACAGAGTTTTTAACACTGCATGACCGGTAATGATTTATTCATGCATTTTTGTGACTTAAATCACAAAGTAACACAAATGCAGCAAAGGAAAAGCAGCAACATCAACGAACAGAAATTAATTTCATGTTGATAAAAATATAAAACATCAGAAACTCCAGGCTTAGCGAATTCGTGATAGTATTATCACAAAGGGTTGGTGAAAGACTATATGGGTCAAGTTCTCAGCTAGCGCTGTTACTACCACAAATCAATTTTTAATTGACTGACTGCTCAAACTAATTTAATATTCAACATAACACATTTAGTGTTTTCCCCCACCAAAACCATACTGGATAGTTGGCAGTTTTTGAGAGTTTACGATGTTTATTCCAGTTACATAAAACACCTCATAATTGGAGCCCAAACAAGGTTTCAATTGCTGAATCCACTATTTCTCTTTAGTTTTCATACATAAATGACATGCAATCTCAAGAGAAAAAGATTACAGCTGGCATCCAATAGATGCCAGATCCGTATTTGTACATGGCCTGATATCTGTCCCATAATGCCAAATACCGAAAGATACATAGAGTCATAGGCTAGTATAAAAAGTGTTAATGAAAAATACAACAAACATGCTTACACACAAAAATAAAATACATAAACAGGATTACTAAGGTGTTTAAAATTAATCTGCATATTTTTGAGATGACATTGAGGTTATTCTAAAATGATCAGACCAGACAAGTAGATTTGAAGCATAAACAAGGTACGTACTGTTAAAAACTAGGTTTAGAAAATAGTCTGCTAAAACTTTTCACAAATGCAAGCTGAACTACCACAATCTTGGGAAATATACATAATGATACCTTATATAAAACAAAATATGGTATTCTCTCCAGCAAAGATGTTGAAGTGGAACTTGTGGAAGATGAAGTTGTGTATGAATCACTGTAGACAGCATCTATAATAGCATTGGTTTAACAATGAAATAGTGTTTCAACACAACTACTCCTGCCTTTCAATTCTTAACATGAGGTTATATTCATCTGTATTTAACAACTTCACCTACACTTGTGCTTATCGGGCTCATACTGACATAAAAATCACATTTCAAACATAAAGAAAACAAATGACTTCCTTTTATACATTTAGTAATACTATGTTTTTGGTTTAAAACCCCAAAGAACCACAGAAGCCAATATATCAGCTCAGATTTCTCCAGTCATAACTCACCAGCTGATGGAGCTAGACAGCTGTTCAAACCCTTTGAAAAAGCAGAAAGTCTCTTAGGTTTATTAAAAAAATGCAGGCATTTTTATGTTTGAACTTTTTCTGGGATAAGGTCATGAGCAGATAGGGGTCAAGCGATTTTATAATGATGTCACCAGGACCTAAGCAAAAAATACATCGGCAATTTTTTTTTTAAATAGGTGAAAATCCACATCTTTAGAGCCCTTGATTGCCCTTCTAGCATTAGTGGTTGGCAAGTAATGGCCAAAAAGCACAAAGTAATTAATCCTCTAGAGCAGGGCTACTCAATTATTTAAGAAAAGGTCCATTTATCAACATCAAAATTTTTCAAGGTCCGGTTGCTCCCATAAAAGCATGCAAATGTGACATGTTTTGGATTATTCTAACAAAAATATAACATTATGATATAATACAATTGCAAATATATATAAATCCGGTAAATGGATATAAATATTAACATGAGTTGTCAACATTATTTATTGTTTTGCTGGTGGGAATAATTGTATCTTCTGCTTTTTGACAGTTGCTTAATTTTGTTCAAAGGTAGTGATAGCGAGTAGAAGCAATTGTAAAGGTTTATTTGTCATACAACTTGTTCTTTATGAAGTTCTGTTTTGAAAGTGCGGACTGTCAGCAGTCAGTGGCGTAACTAGAGGTTTAAGCCAAGAGTGAAAACGTAGCTGAAAGGGGTTGATTTGCCACTGTGGGGGGTCACTAGCCAACACTCAGAAAAAACTTGAGAAATGATGGTGAATCCAGATGTGGATGGCTATACTAAAACACAAAATCACCAAAAATTCTTCAAAAAGCCCAAAAAAACTACTGAAAACCAAACGAATATTAAAACCAAAGTATAAGTGGGGGCCCGAGTTTTACATTTACCTTCCAGGAGGGGACAATTCGCCTCTCTAGTAGCAGCAGGTAGACCCAGACACAATGAGAGTTTCCAGTAAAAGTTTGTGAGGAGTGGAAAAAACTGGAGATACCTTCTTTTACCAAGAAGTTTTCAGAATAAAAAAACATTTGTTTCACTGCTAAATTCTACTGGAATTCAGCTACTTCCAGTTGAATTTTTGCTGCCTCCACACCAATGGTGTCAAGTTGCCGGAGCTTTACTCCACCACCTTCATCAGTTAATGATGAATTGTTGCCTACAAATATAAGCGAAAATGCCCAGCAGAGCTCTGGAACTTATAAAATTTCCACTACATCCCTGGTGCACACATGTGCATGTGTCTTTTGGTTCAGTTGAGAATTCTGTAATGTCTGTCTCTAAAGAGGGTTTTGAGGAAACAGTAGCAACTGTCTTCGAAAAGTAAAGTCGCCAAAGTTCGGCAGTGTTGATAATCAACTTTTCAATAAGTTGAATATATCTGGAATCTTCTTGCTTTTACTTTCCCCAAAATGACTCGGAAAATAACTAAGTTTGTTCTGAAAGACATGCTTGAACATATTAAACGTTTTCTGAAAAGGGCGCATAGTAGTGATCAAATCAAGAGTAGTACGTTTTCCTCCTTGCAGTTTTATATTCAAGTCGTTGAGGTGTTGCACTACGTCAGCCAAAAATCCAACAGTTTCCCTTCCTTTATCATTTCCTAAAAAAGCTGAAAATA
>JGI24159J19872_10011655_pt1 | contig 11509 bp, 7 predicted proteins | sample Ectturendosymbi4_FD_19872 | JGI IMG/M metagenome (IMG submission 19872) | reverse complement strand
TCCTTGGATCAGTAATTGGGACAGAATCATTCAGGGAACAATACATTAAAAACAAGGTTGAGAGTTGGGTAAAATACCTTCAATCACTCTCAACATATGCACAAGATGACCCTCAAGCAGCATACTCAGCATTCACCAAAGGTTTAGTTTATCCTCCAGGCAGATTTCCTGGCCCATTTCCAAAGAACAGTGCCTGATGCTGATGCTAGTGAATTATTTAAACCACTTGAAAACGCCATCAGAGATCAATTTATTCCTGCTCTTGTAGGACTAGAAGTTAGTGATGCCGAAAGACAAATACTCGCTCTTCCTCTCAGGCATGGTGGGCTAGGTCTGACAGATCCTCGGGAAACTGTCCACGCGCGGTTCTTAGTTAGAGGCTGTAGGCTAGTGTTAGTGTAGCCACTGCCTGCCTATGCAAAAACAACTGTTGAAAGAAATTATTTGTCAGGAATTTGTTACCTGCTAAATGGTTTTCAAAATCCTGTTAGAAAGTCAGCCAACTTCTAGATTGAAAATTTTTCAGTTAACAGTGAGTAAAACCTGCTAGATTACAATTACAGTAGCAGAATAACAGCCAAAATGGCAACGCTGTCCACAACTTAGTAAATCGAGAAGTCGATCATGCGTAACGCTATATGTCGGTCATGCGTAACACAATATGTCAATCATGCGTAACGCAATATTAAATCCTTTTTACTCCAGGGTGGCTAGAGTCACATTTTCAGACTCCAACATCCCCTCCTGTTGCAAAATTTTTGAATCCGGAACGGAAAATTTTTTAATTTTTAGAATCCGACTCCTGTTCCGACTCCGGCTACCACTGATGCAACCAAAATTAAGCAATATTTTTACTTAAGAAATGATATTGTGTTACGATATGTAAAGACAACGCAGACTCCTGCTACTGCCGAAAATATTTTATAGGGATAAGAAAACATTATGTAGGGATAAGTGAATTACGATAATTCGCTTCAGGGTTGCCAGACATCTCTTGAAAAAAAAGCCAAACCATGTCTAAAAGAAGCCAAACCGGATAAAAAAAGCCATGAAATTTGAAATTCTTCATTAGTTGTAGACATTTTACCAGAATAAAGCCGTAGCAGTACCTTTACACTGCAGGAACAATTGAAAATCTCAATCTTCCACATTTTCTGCAGTGTTTGCACTCGAACCTTTGGCACTTGCCAGATATGCTACAACTTGATTCTTTTAATTTATTTGTTTATTGCAGACACGAAGTGTCTTTTATGGGTTGCCAGATAAATTTTGAGAAAAAACACCAAGCACTGCCTAAAAAAGCCTAATAACACTTTTCAGCAAGATATTAAAAAAGCCAAGACACCAGTCTGATAGTATGTGCCAACTGTCTCCAAAAAGAGCCAAATATAGAAAAGAAAAAAACAAACAATGTTTTTGACGCCAACTGCCTCTAAAAAAGCCAAATTTGTAAAATTTGACGTCAAAAATGCCAATCTGGCAACCCTGATTTGCTTGTGGTGACTGACTATCACAATGACTTGTTACCTATGGGCACCATCTAGCGGTGTTCATTTATTTACATGTGGCGCCATCTCCAGGCCGCCACATAACGCAGCGTGACTTCATTAGATACAGTATTGAAAATGTTGTAAAGTTATAAATCTTTTAATACTGGGTGTAGGCATCAAACTCATTTTTTATGATGTAAAATACATAAAAAAGTACATAAAACAATTGTTTTATAGTACATACACAATACTGTTTTTCATCAACGTAACACAGATGATGGGCAAGCAATGGGTGAGGATTTGAGGTACAGTATGAGTGTGATGAGTACCGAGTAGGCAAGGCTATAGGCCTACCGATAGGCAGTTGAAGCAAGCACATGGGTGAAGGAAGCGAACAACAATAATGGTTGCGAGAGAGAGAGCAATGCAATTAGTTAGAAATATAACATTTCATTACCAAAACAAGTAGCAAGGGCGGAAAACAATCAAATCATTATGCATATAAATCTTGAAGGTGAAGAAATAACAATTTTACCTGGACCAATGATAATGGCGTGAGTTCCATGTATGAGTCAAACAAGGCGCATGGTGTCACCAAATCAGTGATGTAGGAGAGAGGGAGCAGGGGGTGCAAGCGCACCCCAAAAGTTTTCATTTGGTGAAAATCTAAGCAAAATTTGTGAAACCCAGGCAAAATCTGCAGAAATCTGGGCAAAATCTATGGAAACCTTTGAAACCTTCACTAAATCCCTGAAAATCTGGTAAACAAAGTCCCTGAAAATACAGGCAAAAATGGTGCCCAATGTGCTTTCATTTGAAAAAAATGATACCCAGCACCCAAAATCACAGGATAGAATCTCTTTTTTGGAGATCATCCCAAAAACGGTCTTGAGAAAATATTTGTACGACAAGTGACCTAAAAATTTTTGGGGCAAGTTTGGAGAAATTCGGGCAAAAATGCTTCGCACCCCCAAAAATTTGCTTGCTGCTGCTCCTACACCTATACACCAAATGATATTGAAGAGACAAGGGCATGGACAGAATACAGTAATGGCAGTGTCTATTTTGCTGCCAAGAAGATGGCAGCAGCAAAAGGCTTGGTAGAAAGGAAGTAAAAGTAACTAAAAGATAAGGCAGTGGCTATAGATACGCTTGTGTTGTGGATCTTGAAATAAGAAAAACTTAATAATATGCCACCTGTGATGTAACAGTTACGCACGATGAGAGTGCAGTAGGCTTGGTACTGGTAGAAACGAAGTAAATGTAACTAAAAGATAAACCCTAAACCTAACCTTAACCCTAATCCTAATCTAATGCTAACCTAACCCTAAGCTAAGCTAACACTAACCTGACACAACGCTAACCTAACCCTAAGCTAACCTAACCGTAACCTAACGCTATCTTATCCCTAACCTAACAGTAACCTGTAAACGTAAAACGTAAGCCTGAAAAAAAGTAACAAAAAAAAACGCAAGTGGGCAAGGTGAGATTCAAACTGAAAACCATAGGCATAGAAGGCGTAGCGCATAACCATTGCACTATATACAATCCACGCAGTTTGACTGAGAAACTGACCCTTGTATTTGAATTGCGTCAGGACACTGGACAGGCGTATCCTTAGTCACTTCCAGAAAATAAACCTACAACCTAGCTCTAACCTAATCCTAACACTAAGCTAACCCTAACCTAACACTATGCTAATGCTAACCTAGACTNAACGTAACCCAAACCTAATGCTAAGGTAACACTAACCTAACCNTACACTTAAAAGCACTAGTGTTTCTGTATGCTTTCGAGGAATCAGTCCACTACCATCTGCTTTTGTCTTTTTGCGATGATTCAAACTTGCACATGTCTTTATTCAAGTATGTACTTTCCACGATGGGTGTAAGCAAGGAGTCGATCAGCAAATTTTTAATAGGAAATCGATTTCACGTAAAATGATGCATCCTCAGTCCTTATTCAAATAGAATTATATTTGAATAAGGTCCTTATGCAAAACAGTTGTACAAAAGTCGTTCCAGATAGCTGGTTATGTGGCGTGTACTGTAATGTAAAATGTTACCTACTTTCAACATTGTTTGAACTTTGTTATGCATCTTTCATCACAAAGAGATCTCAATATTATGACAGTGGCTACAGAACTGCCTGTAGACCATGATATTTAAAACCTTATTTGTCCGCCACTTTTAACGTTACAGAAACACATAAGGAGAGTGTAGTAGGCTTGGTAGAAACGTATTAAACATAAAACGTAAACCTTAACACTAACCTTAATTTGTGCCAATTTTACAATGGCATTGGTGGACTCGACCAGTTTAGGAATTGGTGCCCTACTCTGCAGTAGTGTTGTAACAAGTGTTACGTGTTAGCTAACAATAGTGTTAGAATGTGTCTGCAACCCTGTGGTTCTGCCTTCAACGCAATTGTAAAAAGTGTCTGTAACTCTGTGATTCTGCCAGCTCCAATGCCTTGTAAAACATTCTGTTTTGTCAGTTTAGACCAGATTACTCCGAGTGCCAAATGTAACCAGATGGGCAGATTATGGGGCTACCATTGGCAGTATCTGAACCTTACTAGAAACAGCTTTCACAGAGATTTCCAGTTATAGGGAGATCATCTTTATCCCTTCTGATAACCGTTGCTGTTGCTCGGTCACTTCCCCTATGTGCTTGCTTCACCTGCTCTGTACATACTTTAACTCTTCACCCATTGCTTGCCCACCATCATCTGTGTTACGTTGATGTCTATTGTGTATGTACTATAATACAATTGTGTTATGTGCATTTTTTATGTCTGTTATTGATATGTTATATATGTCCTGTTTTACTAATTTCACACTCATACCATGAGGAAATCTCTAGCCACCTCTAAGTTTTTGGCCATCTCCATCTCTAAAGGAACTTGTTCACTCATTGGCCAATCACTTTTAAACACAGGTGATTAAACCAAAGAGCATGAATTAAATTTTTTGGAAATTACCCAAAAAGCATAGCAGGCCACACAAAACGCCCTCACGGGCCACATGTTTGAGACCCCTGGTATAATATAGACTAGGGTTTTTTAAGGCGTTTTAGGGACCCAATTCCAGTCCCTAGAATTTGAAATCGGGTCCCTAGAATCAGAGAAAATTATCATTGGGCCCCTAAAATCAAAGAACATCGGGTCCCTAGAATCAGAGAAATCGGGTCTCTACAGATCGAAACCGGGTTCGTAATTTTCCTTAAAAAAACCCTGATCTAGACTAATGGTGAATAACGGAGTTGAGCAATGAGCATTCACAGAATGATGAGAAACAGTGACCATCTACCATGATGTATTATAGCAGGCCATCATGTGAAGTGCCCATTGATAGACTGTGTACAAACAAGTACATTTCATTGAATTACAAGTGGAATATTGCCTAAAACCACACAGTAAGAATGCACAAAACAATAAGCACAAATGGAGGTGGGCAATTGATTTGGCTCGGAGAGTATTCTTAGAAAGCCCTGGTTAGTGGAGGGCTGTACATTCTAATTTGATCTTAAGTTAAAAAAAACAATAATGGTACCTAGAAAAGGTTTTATCATAATTGTTTTGGTGCAATTATCTAGCGCAAGCAATTCAATGAGACAAATGTAACTTCTCACACTTTTCAACAAGTTTTTGAAGTAAGAATGAGGTTACTTGTTAAAATCTTCATCAATGCTACCAGGTGCCAAGCTTATTCCAGATTTGAAGATGTTTTGTGAATGCTTCCACAGGCCGCTGAAAACACCGTGGACCACTAATTGACCACCCCTGCACTTAATAGTGAATGGTTTCAAAAAGACTCGAAGTGCTCTTTCCATTATGTCTTCCTCATTGCTGATAAAACACCATTTTTGTCCACCATGATGTATCTACCAATATTTAATCTTTGACAGCAAAAGTGCCAGCTGGTTTGCCAGAATACTCTGTTGGCTTGCCAATAATTGGATTCTAGTTACACCTAAAATTTCCCCAAAGCTTGATTTTAGACATTTCTACCAATGAAGGTGCATACTTTTGTGCTTCAGCATATGGTAAATGCAAAGAAGGTTCAAATTTGTTCTGAAGCCAAGCTTTATAAGCTACTTTTCTTACTTGGATAGCAGCTTTCACCTCCTGGTTCTACCAATGGGTTGTCTGTCGCCATACTGTGATGTTTCTGTCCACATGCTTGAGCAGCTAATGAAACTACATGTTTTGAGCAGCCACCACTTTTCTATGTCTGCTATGCATTCTAGGAGCTCTTCAAAGAAGAACATATTTTCTGTCTGTAAAGGTATTTCTTGCATTATTGTACACTAGGGCCTTATATTTTATTTGGTAAGGCCTCCTAGTCCTGCGTGTTTATGCAACTATTTGTTTTTCCATATGTAACTTGCAGACAACCAAGTGGTGAGCTGTCAACAGTTTTGCACCCTGTTTCACACAAATGTCCATCATTGGAACAAGTCAACTGGAATGATAAAGAAATCTGAGTTACCATTGATCTAACAAATCTCAACACTGTGCTATTTCTCTGTGTTGGAAAAAAGTGTTCAGGTTGCACATTGCATAGTGCATGGTTACCACACATTTGCAACAGAGCCTCCTGTTGTCATTTCAGTTAGCATTACCATGTTGACCAATCACACCCATACCCCAGCATTGTTCCCAATGTGTGCATTGCAGTCTCGCAAAAGGATTGTTGATTCGTTATTTTAACTCTTCTCAGGACATCACAAGTTCTCTGGACACAAATTTTTAGTACAGCGCACTTGAGTTTGGGTTATACCTGTACCAAATACATGGAGTTCATCAACCTCAGCATATGCACTCTTTGAGTGTGATCTATTCATCAGCATAGCCTGCCAGCTGAAGGCTAGCGAGTATACCCACCTTAGCAAAGTAATGTTCCAGTTACTCACTTATGGCAAGATTGGCATTTACATCTGGTTTTCAAGTCTCCCAGAGTAGAAACACTCCATGCTGTTCTTATTCACTTCCTTAGATGCATCGTGGGTGCAGTGTTGGGATTTCACTTGTGGATGGCTGATGGGGAGACTCAAAAATTTTTTGAATGGGCCCTTATGCCTAAGCCCAAATGTGATCCTTTGTCATGTACGTGATAACTGATGTACAATGATTTTGATTGTTAATTTATATTATGGCAAAACTTACTTTTAAGCATGATAACCTCAAACTGATCCTTGAATCTTGCACCTATTGTTTGTATTTTTTAAACTGTGAGTTGAGAATAAAGCTTGTCAACAGTTATTTTGCTTGGTTACCAGTGTTTTAAATTTGCAGATGTTAGGAAGTTAAGATTCTTCTCTATTAATAGTTACCATACTGAGCTCAGTGAAACATCATTTCACTTGACTAGCAATATGGGGAAGACAACTCAACTCCCTGAAAACCTGCCTCAGCTTCAGAATTTAATGAAGCGTGATCCTGCATCATATCGATCAGAGGTTAATGTAGCTTTAAAACAATTTCTAAATTAATTGTTTGTGCTTCAAGCCTTGAATAAATTTCAATGCATCATTGGTGAAAAGTTTGTGAGCAATTACAACCTGTTAAAAACCAGAAATGCACAATTTCATAATACCAACTGTTTTACATTTTGACATTTTAGCATCTGTTTTATCAAAGCTTTGTCTTATTTTGGAGGTTGGATGAATTTTCAATTAAGTTTAAGACATATGTCGTACATAAATGAGTTTAACATTGGCAACTGTTTGGGAAGAAAGTTTTCTGTATATAGTTATTCAGCTTTATATTTGCACTTGCTGGGATTATGTAATACGCATTTTTTACGGAGAGATTTACCATCACTTTTTGCTTTTAAAGATGTTTTTCAGCTTGCGTAATCCTTAAGGATGCACTCTTGACTTGTCTCTTTGTATTAACATTTGTGGGTTGAAATATAGAGGAAGCTTTGCTGTGTTAAAAAGCTGCTATTGCTAACATGCAATTTGGTGTGCCCTACTTTTGCTGTGTAGACTTTGGTTTGTCAGATCAATGGTGTAAAACATCTGAAGTGCCATGCAAGGAAAAAACTTTTTGACTTGCTTCATTATGTTTTGGTGGTGATGGGTAATCTAATTTTTGGGAAATAAATCTCTTTTTAACCATTTTTTTGGTAAAGAGGGGCTGCAAATATGAAATGGTGTTTAATCTGCATCTCTTTTGAGATTGTTTTGGAATACTCTTATTGACAAACTGCTACAAAAGATAATCTGTCCAATATTGCATACTTTCTTTGCAGCAGTTACCAATTCAAGAGAAACATTTGATCATTTGTAAACTTTTCAAACTGATAGAGGCTCATGTTTCATTTTTCTTTGGCACCATGTGGAGCTAGCAGCTGTAAATCTGTTTGGCAGTGGGCAGTACTAATCATTTGACTCTTAGCAGGCGAATGTGTAGAATTGTTCATTGTTTTTGCATTGAGTCTGCAAGTTCAAATATAATGAAGTTTTAATTTTTGTTGGTTTTGATAGATTTGCTGGTGCATCACACCATTGATAGTTTCTGCAAAGCATAGATGGCATACCTGTTTGTTTCTTACATTGTGCAAATGCTTTTTACAAATCATTTTTTATGATAATTGAGTCTAATATTTTGTGTTACAGTTTGAGGTACAGTATCGGAGATATGAATCAAATCTTCAGATATTTTTGCTTCAGCCTGGAGAAGAGGCTAGTGCTTTATCTGAGCTTGTAATGTTCATTGCACAGGTAACACTGTGACTTGACAGTGAAAGTCATACTTTTTGAGTGACACTGCTTCTGTTGGCTTCAATTAATGATGTGTGCATTAGCAATTTTGAAGTCTTGTGTGTGTGGTAACTGATGCATACAATGAGGAATAGAGGTTACATCACATGTGCAATATATATGTGAATTGCCCACCACACAAAACTTCAAGTAAAGTGAGGTTTCTTTTTGTCATGATGAAACTCATAATTCGTAAGAGTATTAATTACAACTGTCATGGCAGGGAGACAATTATACAATCATACAGTCCACTTAATAGCGATTGTCATCCTTAGAGCAGTGCTATTCAACTGTGTAATTGGTACATCCCTGATTTGTTTCACTGAGACATTTCAGTCACTTGTCCCATAATAGTATTGAAACTCGCCGTAAAAAAAAAACGAGTTTAAAGAAAAACAATTTACATGTTTTTTGTTTTTTTAAATCCGGGTTTTTTTAAAAGAAACTGGTTAGTGTTCTTTCTTTCGAAAAAAAAACACAAGAACCTATTCTGAATTGTTTTATTGCATCATGCAATATCACCATTTGCAGAATTACACAATAATAGCTTTTTATACCTATTATGGCATTCACTTCTACGAAATCAGAATGTCTACGGATTCTGCTTGCTGAGTCCCCATATCTGCGGAGATGCCTCAACATGGTGTGGAGGTGAACTCAGGTGAAAAACTCGGAGTTCCTAGTAATTCCCGAGGCTAATGGACACACGTGAAGTCCCCAACCATGACCTATGGCATTCAAGTTTGGGGGTAAAGAAATGTACCCATCTTTGTTTTCGCAAAGTGTTGTTGGTCAGTTCACTCCAAAGTGGTAAGGTTTGGCAAGCATGCACACAGCAGACAGAGAAAAGCCACTCACACTCTGCCCTTTCACGTCAAGTTTATGTAGCCTACATGCCCTGCTAGTTCAGTATCTATATAGTGAATTTTTCAACATGTGTTTTGATATGGTCCAACATCAGAAAGAGTTTGGATGCAGAGAAGGCAGGAAAATTGGTTAAAATATACCGATTTTACAGAGCTGAAGAAGGTAACCAGTAGAATTTACTCAAACTGTTGGAATTATTTTTCTCTTTTTTCAAGTCCTTCGAATTTCGTTGCTGTTCGTTTGGTTTCATTTAAAAAATGTACTGTTAACTGTACAAGTGTGCTGCTAATTTTACTTTTAACTTCATAGTACATTTTTCAAAGGAAATGAAAAGAGTGGGATATTTGGTGGGTTTTGTTGCTTTGTATTAAGTGGGCTTTTTTAAAAACACCTGGGTGGTTTTTTGGTTGGGTCCAATTACATCAACCCTGAAGATAATTATGGACCATTAATTGATTTCCTGAGTTAAATTTCAAAACCGTCCTATTTCAACGTGCTTGGTTTAGCTTATTTTATGATGTATCACTAGTTTCCCGTTTCGTTTTTTGTGCTAATACCGTCGCACACCTGTGCTTGCAATGTGTGCTTCGTTTCGAGCTTCGTCATTAATTGACAGTTCAGGCGGATTGATCATAACTGCAAACACAAGCCCGTATCTGCTCTGCTCCCCTGTAGTTGTGCATATAACAGTCACATAAAAAGGAAGGTTTTCTTGCGTTCTTTATGCGCATTCTCAATTGTTGTGTAGTTTACAAATTTTAAACTGTTAACCCTGGTTGTCCGCCATCCCCGCCGCATACTACCCCCTAAAAGCTCATTGTGATCGACTGCTATTCGACGAGACATTCGCGCAGCCTTGTGTTTTTTGCAGTTGTAAACTGTGCTTGACGTAGCACTGAATGTGTTCTACTCCCCTGCTTTAACGCGTTGCCGGATATTTTTGCAGTTATGAACTGCTCTGTCTCAGGAGACCGCTGACAATGTATTATCATTACGGTGACACATTTACTACGTTTACATGGTCAGTTTTGCGTTGCTCGTGACCACATACGGATAACGAGTGGTCTGGTTCTGAACGTGATTTGCTGAGTCAGCGCCCTGAACGAGCCAATGCGTTGGCCACCTCGACAAGAAGACGTCTCGTTATGAAGTGTACTTGGTCTCGTCACTTGACGTGTAAACGTAGTAATTGTAGCCTATAACGCGTAGAGTGCGTGTAGAATAATATGCACAGGGACGTCGGAGAATGGAGGCATGGCGGGAGCATTGCCCCCTCTGCCCTTTCAAAAGGGATGGAGGAGGTGCCTTTTCATATCAACATCATAGGTGATTTCATGGTTTATCAAGATCGATTTGAAATAAATTTATGGCAGCTATTCGGCCACCCAGATAATTCAGAATGATTTTCTATAATTTCTGTTACTATTTTTGAGGTCAACATTGTTGATGAACAGAAACAAACATAATTGATATCGATTTTTTGTCTTTTATAAGTTTCCATTGCCCTTAACATTTTTACTGCTCTCTCTGCCCTACTCCTGCTCCAGCGTCCCTGAATATGCATGTTGTGTCAACAAACTTCGCCAAAATGTTGGTTTGCAGACATGAATGTGACGTCACAAACAGCGTATATCTAGTAACAATGACCACCACAGGCCTACGCCACTGCTCAATATTAGAATTTGGTAGGGGGGCATCCAATCAAGCAGTCGCCCCGGACATCACTAGACCTCTGCACGCCACTGCTTGTTCTGCACTATATATTCTGTAGTGTCATGAAGTAAGTATATGGTGTGTCATGAAGCAAATCATAGTGGATCGTGTGATTTTAGAAAATAAAAACAGGTGTGGGTAAAATAGATTGAGAAACATTGATGTTAACTAGTGAGTTATACAATGTTCTTGAAAACTTGCCGAAAGAGGCACCATGGTAAGAAAGGTTGAAAAGCTCTGCTTTGGAGGCACATACTGTTGTAAGGAATTTACAAGATTCAAATCATAAAAGTTTTATAAAAATAAGACTGAATTCCAGTCCGAGTNGCAACTTTGAACTGGTTGGCTGGGGCATAACGAGGGGGNCATGGGGTCACAATTTCCCAGGCGCTGAATCACTCCGGGGGGCCCGAAAAGTCCCAACAATGTCACAAGCGCTTCAGAAAGACCTTAGGTTCGAACATTGGGACGCTAAACTTGTTTCTTGCCTCGGGCGCCATGTAGCCTCGTTACGCCCCTGCTGGTCGGAATTGTTTTTTGGGATCTGGTACTGTTGCGATCGGAAATGCCGAGCAGCAAGCAACAATAGAGATCATGCTCGCAATCTCTCTTACTATTGCTTGCTCGCGCTACATATATAATGGTGTTATTCTTCACGCACATCCCGTT
>JGI24159J19872_10011654_pt1 | contig 11509 bp, 8 predicted proteins | sample Ectturendosymbi4_FD_19872 | JGI IMG/M metagenome (IMG submission 19872) | reverse complement strand
ATCTAAAGCGAGAAACTATCGAATCAACAAGTTAGTCCTTTAATTCACACAAAATATTATAAAGTTCGTCTATAAGTTCTAAAAGTTCTCGATTTCTAATCCAATTTGAAAGTCGATAACTGAATCTTAAGGCAAATATTACATTATGAAACTGTTTTTACCTATTTTACAACCAACAATCGTATTCAGGTAAGTAGACTGTAATTTTTAATCTTTCTAATTCACTTCATGTCAGAGTTCTTGATTTCTGTAGCGAGAAAACAAAACCGTTTGTTGTGTTTGCAATGGATCGATAACGAGGCTTTACAAAACTTTCTCAACTTTCACTTTTTTAATGTTGAAGTATTCGTGTAGATTTTGTGCACTAATTTCTTTGACCTGCATCACTCCACTCACAAGAAAAAACAACTATATTTAGGTGTTGGAAGGCTTTGTGTATTTAGNAAAATTATGTCAACACCAATTTTCATCGTTATGAATTTGAAAATTCAATTCTTCCTTTACTTGTTANGTGTAATCAATAGTTTATTGGGGCTCAAAGATCTGGCAAGAAGTTCCACCGGATATGAAATGAAAACCTTTGCTGCTGTTTAAAAAAAATACGGCAATCATTTAATTAACCACTATACAAACAGATGATGCATGCAATCTATGGATGTATAATTTAGTGATGTTATCTAGCAACGTTTGCTCGAAACTTATCGTGCATGTTTATCGTATCCATTATTTCAACGTTCTTGTTTAAGTTCACATTATGCTCTGGTTAGTCTTGCTCATTTTTTGGATTATACAACTATGATTGAGTAAGGTTAAAGCAATGTTCTGTTCTTTGCTTTCTCTTCTACTGGTTAGCGCAGGGCTATAGTGAGCGTGTTCGTTTAGGGTGTTTGACAACAAGTGATTGGGTGGTGGCAGACGGGATGACCGGAGTGTCTTTTCGCTGCCTCCCGGCCTTGTTGTGTCTGTTTTGACAAGTGTACTTGCGTTAAGACCAAAAAAATAAAGTTGTTGTTGTTGTTATCATGCCACTGGTCACAGAAATTGACCAAGTCGAACGTGAATGCCATAAACCTTTCGCTATATTTAGAGTTAAACAAGGGTGTTACAAGAATCATTCAAATATCATCTTACTTTCCAAAACATATGACTGTGAACCAAGCACGAAACATTTAACAAGTTTGTTTAAAGGTGACATGTGTAAATATCATTGGCTATCAACTTTGCGGTGGTCATCCGTTACTCTGGAACACCCTTATGTTCCAAATCATTTCAGATTACAAACTTCGATATAGTTTTTATTTTCTCGCGTAAGTCTTAGCGCTAAAGGTCTTTTACCCGATATAAGCTCTACAAAAGTCCGGCACAGCTCAGAACTGTGGATTGTGACCACAAAACAAAAACCAAATATTGCATGTTGTCAACTCTCGATCATGTCACTACCCCACAAGGTGTTCTGACCTATCCTCAGGTCAAAGTGTCACAACCGTTGTGCGTTCTTATGTTGCTAAAACCCTGCTCAGGAAGTGCTAGCCCGCTTGGCTTAAGTCAGTTTTCAACTAAATATTAAAAAGACTTAAAACACACTTATAAACCTGGCTCTTCCAGTAACTGATTTTTTCGAGGCCTTCTGTCGAGCATTCCTAAAGAAATGTGCAAAAGTTTTGTATTTTTTGAGTAAGGGTGGTGTTACCGCCAAGATGGCAGTGGTATCCTAAAGGATGATAACAAAGTCGGTGCTGTAGTACAACATCTGGTCTCCTAAGCCATTTTAGCATAAACAAGTCTGGACTTTTGATCGACGCGCAAGCTTTGTAACTGCGTAGCGTCCCGTCAGTGAATTCGCTGATAAGACAAGCAGAGTCGACGCGGGTGGCGCATGGTTAACCTCAGTTGCACCTGCTACAGGAAGTTTGCCAGCTTAGCAAGAGTAACCTTGCCGGTTTCCCACAGAAAACACATTTGTTTTTAAAATATATATATATTTCGAAATACAACAAGCTTGTTTTTATATGTCAGATGAGCTAGAAAACAATTGCCGAGTTGCTGAAAAATGCGCCTGTGCTCCTAAAACGTCATTTGCCATTTTGGTTGGTGTTACTCAGACAATCAGCTTTTAAGAGTTACCTGAGAACTTCCCAAGTCTTTGCGCTAGCCTGGAACAAGATGAGTCAGATTAACACCATTAAAATTTTCTCTATTCTTCACATTGAAGAAGACTGACAAGAAGGCATTTATTTCTGGTATTTTCTGGGAAGACTCTTATCGATAAGCTATCTAACTCTGGAAAAAGATTTCACTTGGAAAATTGTAGGGTAAGATTTTACTTTCTGTGAATGGAAAGCAAATATCTTCTGGAGACTAACTGGACATGAATTTTGCTGATGCATTACACAAAATCATCTGATTTTTGGTAGCGTAGCGTGTGGAAGGACTGTTATTAATCTTACTACAATTGTTTCAAGATTGATAAATTTCTGGTGTAAGCATATGTGCGAAATTTGGTGTGAAGTGTTAATTTTTAATCAACGACAACTGCCTCGTTTGAAAGGCTTTAACGCTTTTTTCAACTGTGATTTAAATGTGCATGCCGGAAGCAATTTTATTGGTGCTATAGCTTCCAACGTTTCGCCCAATGTCATGAAAACCCGAACTCTCCATTTTGGATAGCAGTTATTCCAATATATTCGAATCTCCAACTAATTGCAACATGTTATCAACTGATTACCTCCAAAACTTTTGGCTATGGTCAAATCAGATTTTACACAATTCGTTTGAAGAAGCATACGTTTCAGATGATAGATTCTGTTGGTTGTGAAATCACTGAAAAGGTTCAGACAACTGTTATCTCTAGATTTTAATAGTACACCACTTTGCTTACCACCCTTGAACTTCCCTAAGCTCTGCCTTTGTTCGAACGTTTTGACTTTTTTCAATTAATTGACAAACCGACCCAAGCTTATCATTTTTTGAACAGGACATCAATGAATCCTTCCACATGCATTGCCTGTAGTAATGTTTTTCCGCATTTTTTGTTCTTCACTATTTTTCTTCTTTCTCTGTAGTTACAGGACATTCTGATTAAACCTTTCTAGAGCTATATTTTTTTAGGACTTTGCAAATGCTTATTCGCAAGATTTAAATTAATATCTTTCTGTAGTATACTGATAGTATCTGTAGTCGGTTGATTTGACAGCGGCATTAGGACGGCAGTGGAAGGGCTGAGAGGGCTATATCTTTCAAACAATAAATTTTGTGTTATTTGGAATGTTATAACTAAAATACATCCATTCTGCGAGCTTAAACCGCTGGATTTCAAATTATGGGCTACAAAACCATTTTCGGTGGACCATAGAGCTATCTTGAAGAGCAGACTTGGTGAATTATTTAATTTGATACAGTACCGTATTACTGGATAATAATGACAACAAATAGTTCAGTGGCGAAAAGAAAGTTCGATACTGGTGACATACCATAAGATTGGTTTTACTTCATTCAGTGATTAAGGAGGTGAAATGTGGCAGTGCGTTGCATGCTATACCATTTTTTAAGCAATGAGATGCTGAGACAGAGTACATTGAGCAATCACCTGGAAAAATCATCCTGAGCCTTATGACAAAAGCACTGAGAATTTCAAGAGATTGGAATCTAGCTGTAAATGTCAAAGTCTCGACAGAACTGGAAATTTTCAACAAACTGATCAGAAACTTACTGATATATCTTTTGCTATTAGCCAAATAACAATGAAGGTGTCTCGAGAGCCACTTAGTGAGTCTCAGGTCTCGTCTTGGTCCCAAGACTATCGTCTCGAGACTTTTAATGCCTCATCGATATCTTGGTAAAGCTTCCGTTTACTGTTTGTTACACATTCGGGTAAGGAAAAATCAAGAAAGGCGGCAAAATGCAAGGAATCTGAATAAATTACAGCTTGGAAGTGTTGGTGGAACTTTTCCAAAATTGCAAGAAAAAGTTGGGAGAATTTGACAAATTTTCAGGTTACTTGGTCTCGAAAATTCAAGTTTCCTTCTCCGCCTTTTTGACAAAGTCTCGGTCTCGACGTTTTAACCAATTCACGGTCTCGGTGATTACGGCCACAACTACATTCCTGCCAAGCAAAAAAACATAATGTTGATGAAAGAGTTATTTAACCTTGTGTGCTAGTCATGGTTAGAATTGTGCTGTGGGTGAAATATGAGAAAAGTTTTAATACTCTCTTTTTGTCTACTAACACAGTAAAGAGACAAATTTCACTGATGCCAGAAGGTGTAAAGGATCAAATAATCGCTGAAATGAAAGATACGTCTGTTTTTGACCTGTTTTCAATCCAGCTCTATGAATCCTTTGATACGTCATCAATCTCTCATCTAATAGTTTCTGTTTGCCATACAATTGGCACATCTGTTAAGGAAGATTTGTCTTACAAGTTACATCGCCTGTAAAATTTGTCTTACATTTACAGGATTGATGTGTTGAGAAACGCGAAAGTAGTTTCCCCGTCAATAAACTGTGACTGATTTGCTTGCCGCCATCTTTGTGGACTATAAATATGAAAAATAGATACGCTTGCAAGTTTTAATGGTCGCAGAAGAATGAAAGCAGAAAGCAGGCAGATTCCTCAGAAGCTTGCCGCAAGGCTAAAGTTTGTTTGCTGTTAAGAAAGAGTTACTCTTTTGCAGATCTCTCTACACTACTGCGAGGCTGTCAGATGTGATGGAAAAAGTAGACCATTTCTTCAATGAAACTGGAATTACCGGGAAAATTTTGTGCGGCGTGCGCGCGACGGTGTCTTGGTCATGTTTCCGCCCATAAGTGGATTTTTTGCACTTGTTCTAAAGAAAGTTCCTTGCGTTGTGTCCACTCATTGCTTTGTTCACCAGGAAGCTCTAGTTTCCTAAATTTTACCTTGCGCTTTGCAAGATGTCCTTAACGTTACTACCAAAATAGTAAATTTTGTAAAAAGTAGCACTTTGCATAGTCGTATATTCAGAAACTGTGTGCACGCATCAAATGTAAACATAAAAACTTTCTTTATTACACAAAGGTGCGGTGACTCTTTAAAATACACATTTTATCCACAGGGTTTGTGATCTGCTATGAGATGAAAACCATTTTTGTATAATGTAAAGCCTGAATTATAATTTTACTTCACTAATTCAAGTTCGTTGCTTATTTAGTATATTTGGTAAATACATTTGATTCTTTGAACACTTTAACATTAAAATGTGACATAAAATTATATGCTGGCTTGTGGAGTCGATCAATATGCTTACTGAAAAATTGGAAAACTACAGTATAACCTGAGTGCAGAAAGACTATTTTGCAATGTTCAGTAGCCTGGGTGTTGGATGGCGAGCATGGACTCAAGTTGTTTAACACCTGGAAAACTGGAAGACGTATTTAAATTATATTTTACGAAAATTAATAATGATGCTTAATACTCCTACTAGGCTACTTGCAACAAATCTCTTTCGGATTTCCTCTGAGAAATTAGAAGACAAATCACAGGAAAAGTCAATTAAACTGAGAAATACAGTAACTCGAACTTTCAAGGTCAAGTTAATTGTTCGAAGCTTTGTCAATAAGGATTTCTGGCTAAGAGTGGCATTGTCGTAGAATTGGTAGAAATCAGCAAAACTGCTTTAAAATAGTTATTTCCATGCAGCTCTGCTTAACTGCATGGACTGACTCTTTCAACGCTTGTAAACGTTAATTACAAGCAGCGCGACAGCCTTGAAATTGAACTGGACATTGAGTTTGCTCTGTTGCCAACAGGGCGGAAATTGCAAGTCTTGTAGCTGAAATGCTGAAACATCCATCTCATTGAAATGTGCGTACTGCAGTAATTTCCGTGAAAAGAAAATTGTTAGCAGCCGATTTGCCTTATACTCTCAAAGTGAAAAATCGCTTTTGCGCGTACAGTGGTTGTTCAGCCACAAACTCATCTTATATAAACACGTGAGTCACGGATAAAAAATGATTGCAAAGCTTCAGAGACATTTTCTGCTCTATTTGCTGGTATTCAAGGAACAAAAGGCGATATAGCTAGATCAAATAAATAAAACTGGCATACAAACTTTGCCACGTGGTACTTAACCCCCGGTTTTGAAATAAACAGAAATTGTGGGACCTCCTGCAAGAACCGAACTGGATTTCCTGGTGTCTCTGGACTTGTACTCACTTTATAGAATAAAATATTGCTTAGAACTTACCTACTGTATACTTGAAAAACAAAATCCAGTGATTTCAATCAAGTTGATGCCAGGTTCTAGTCACTTTACAACTCTATGTGGGTTGCTTCGCATGAAAACAAATGCACAAACTGACCATAGTGTGATTTATCTCATCCGATAAAAGCTGCGTTAGATCGAGGAGGATACGACGAGAAAATTCAGATTACGCTGTGCAACTGCCGGTTGCATGCAGGGTTTATTAACAACGCTCCTTATGCGGTGGTATAAATGCAGCAAGCCGCATACTGTCTACAAAGTCGCTGCACCCATGACAGCATGGGTTTGCTACACAAGGTTAAGAGTTTTGTGACAGTAAAGAAGTAATACTCACGCTAACCTTGAAAAACTTTATACTCGATTTCTGCTGTCTTTTCGGGAATTCTACTGTTCCACTTATACTCGCTTTTTGTAGTCCTTTCGGCAGTGTTACGAGTGCTCTGCAAGCCCATTTTCGTTTGCTTGCGCCCGAGGAGTCATATTGTGATTGATCATTCAACCTCCCTGATTTTACGAGCTCTTTCCGCTTCCATGGAAGGTTGTTAAGGCGACAGTGAAACGGCCGAGCTGTAGCTCCGACAGTGAGATTAATCTTGCGGACAAAATTTAAAAAATCATTGGGTATTAGTTCAAAGATTTTTTGAAAGTTCTAAAACACAATCTTTGGCTCCAGGAAAGGTGAGGCTTAACGCTCTTTTAGCATTTTTTCTGTAAAATTGAAGTGTTTACATTGCTTGGTTTGGATGTCAGCAATTCTTCACGAAGCAATGACTGATTCTAAAGATGCACTAACTCAATAAACACACGTTTTCAGCCAGTTTTCAGCTATCTGTGTGACTCCTTTCGAAGCAAATCTAGCCATCTGATCAATGATAATTCAGAAATTCCCTTGAAAAACAAAAATCAACTTTATCTTTCGTGCCACGTAAAACTAAATAAATTTCAAAGTTGTAGCTGTTGTTTTTACAAGATTTAACCAACATAACATTAGTCATTTATGACTGTGCCTGTTGTTCCAATCAGATTTCTAAAAAATTTATTTTCGAAACCATAGGGAAACGATGTAAAAAATTTCTAAGAAAAGTTTCTTTGAAAGACCCCGTTTAATTTTTGTAAACATGAGAAGACACGCGAGAGGATTTCGAGAAAAATATTATTTGCGCCAACATAGCAATAACTTGTCCTGCAGCAGTAACAGCAGCAAGGAAATAATTTTTTTGCATCGACTAACGTTGCTGAACATTTTTATAATATGTGGTTTTGCTTTGTCCCGGTCACAACATTTTCAGGCCAATCAAAGTTTAAATGTTTTGCAAGCAAAAGCGCCAACCTCACAAACCGATACTCTTCACACAAAATTACATAAAATGTTGTTTTTGATTTGGAAGTCTCACATTTGAAAAAGTAATGCCGAAATTAAATTCTACTGCAGTGTCAAAGAGACGGTTTCACAAAAACAGGAAGTTTGGCAGTTATTTGACTTAAATGCTACAGTGCAACGAAGTTCTCATATACGGTTGGCTGTCTGAAAGAATATTTTGCGCCTTAAAACATTATGAAGGTTCATCATCTGTTTCAGCTTGGAACTCGTGAAGAACGGGGCACACAAGATGAGGGACCATTAGTCAACCAGGCTTATCAACAAGAAGGTGTCTGACTAATGGAAGGACCCAACACCTGAAGGAGATATGTAGTATCTGTGGCACTTTCACGACAAAGCAGCTTGCTACCGCCCTCAAGCACCAGTAGCCAGGAAAATTTCCGGGTATGGATTCTATTTTCCCGGAATATATACTCCACGCCAGGTCAGCTCTCTCCAGGCCCGTAACCAGAGACCAGGTGGGGCGAAGAGTTTTCTGAGAGGGGCCCAAATATTTTAAACTATGTCCAATAGTTTTAAACTAGGTCCAAAAAATTTTCCAGGGGTGCTTCCCCCACCTGCTTACGGGCCTGGCTCTCCCTACATTTCTATTGTGTGTCCCATTCAAGATTCTCGAGGGACTCATCTACGCTCGGTGTCGAACCAATTATCGACCATTACTCCGGCTGGACCAGACGAACCTTCGACACAAGAGCTCGACCGTAGATCAGGTCACCTTGCTTGCTGACGCAAGACATTAAGGATAGCTTTTCAGCTAAGAAGGCCGGAGCTGTGGTTGTCGATCTCACATCAGCCTACGACACTGTGTGGAACTGCGACGTCATCCGCAAGATATTGCGATTGCTACCTGACAGGCACATGGTCCGCATGATCATGGAGCTGGTTGGAAATTGCAGCTTCACCTTGTCATAGGTAACAACAAACAGATTAGGTTACGACACCTAAAGAATGGCGTCCTATAGAGATTCGTCCTGGCACCCCTTCTCTTCAACATTTACACCTCTGACTTGCTTACCACCGTCTCCAGAAAGTATGCATACGCCGACGATCTGACAATCATGAATGTTGCTGGAAGCTGGCAAGCAGTAAAGGGAATGCTGAGCAAAGACATGGCAACCGTATGTGAATACCTCCGCACCTAGAAGCAGGCCCGTAACCGGCTTGGGACACTAGGCAGGGCGAAGAGTTTTCTTAGAGGGGCCCACATTTTGTAAACTATGTCCAGTAGTTTTAAATTATGTCCAACACATTTTTCCAGGGGGGAAAATTTTTTTCAGGGGAGGCTTCGCCCTCCCTGGTTACGGGCCTGCCTAGAAGTGAAAGTTCAGCACTACAAAACTTTGTCTGCAGTCTTCCATCACAACAAGAAAGTTAAACGTGAACACAAAGCCAAATTTAACAACGAAACCCTTCTTTTGGGCTCGGAGGAATCCAACTGCCTCGGTGTGACATTGAACAGGACGCTGAAGTACCTCCGGCACCTCGAATCACTTCGCAAAAAGCTGGCATCGCGCGTCGCACTCGTGAGGTAAATTGCAGAATGGGCAATAACTTTGCGAACAGCCACCTTAGCCTTGGTCCATTCAGCGACATAGCACTGCGCCCCTGCCTGGTGCCGTAATGCTTACACCCGCCTCATTGACCCTGCCATCAACGACGCCTCGCGAATTGTGACAGGATGTTTGCGTCCTACATCAGCAGACAATCTTTTTATCCTCGCGGGCATCCAACCTGCTGTGTTTCGTCGCAAAGAGCCACCTTGTCTCTAGCAGGGCGTACCATGGGTCTGAACATCTNTTCCACTCAGCGNTCACCTGTCCATCGGGTGGAAATGCACGNCATCTCAAATCGAGACACCCATTTGTACTGTCGCACAACATCTCATCAGTTCATTTGACGACAACAACAGAAGTGCGGCGCAGTGGGCGGATCACCAATGGAATGCGGAGTGGTTGCACAACACTACTTCTTACTTTCATCCCCGACATCGGCACCCACCCTCTCGAATGCCAATAACAGCCTGCTTCCGGCTTAACTGCTTCTGCACCTGTGTTGGACATTTCCGCTCCTGCTCACACAAATAGGATATGGCCCCCTCGGCTTGTGAATGTGGCGTAGAAGAGCTGACCGTCGACGATGTTGTCCTCCAATGTCTAATCCATCGACCTCCCCCTGAACTGCATTGCCTGACGGCTCTGGATGATGAGATAATCGAACGGCTGCTCAACACCTGCCCCGAGATCCAGTGCGGCTTAGCAGTGGATTGAAAAGCTGGCTCATACGATAAAGAAGAAGCTTACACTGAATTCAAATTTTTGAAAATTTGCATTCATCTGTATGCACAATAAGCAATGGCAGATTTCTCCATAATAGAAACAGTTGGCCATCCAAAAACTTACTGGATTACTTGCAACGAATCGAAGTCCGTTACAGATTTATCTTGTATCTACTTAAAATTTTTTGCGTCATCTGAATGATAAAATCTCACTGCGTTGTTCAAGTGGAAGCATTCCTCAGAATTTTGAAAACAATGCCGCAAACATATGACCAGTTTGTTTATCCCAACTCCATCATAGCACTGCGTCATGTTTGTCCGGCCAAAATGGCGGTAACCGAAAATGGGAATAGCGTGAGTCACAACAAGACAGATACGAGTGCTATAAAGCCGAAATTTTTTTCCAAGGTGAGAACAGACAAGTATATGCGCTATACAGTAAAGTGTTTTTAGAACGCTTCAATGAAACGCCACCTTTCCATTGACAGTATAATTAACGGGTGCTGTGATTTTGCGTTCAGTATGCGATAGGAATGATTCACAAGAAGGCCGATGTAAAGTGGGAAATTCCATGGAATGGTGAGTTTGCTTGATTAGGTATTGTTTTTCACTCTAACTCGCTGAGGTCACCGTGGTTTGACTTTACACAAAAACAAACTTTTATATAAGGATAACCTTGCTCAAAGCTACAGTAAGGTATGAATGAACTATTGATTTTGTTGCAAGCATGCTTACCAACATTTTGCTATTGCTTGGTTTAATGCTAATCAAGCCAGTATGTTCTTCAACCTTTCATGCCGTGGTACTCTCTTTGGGCAATTTTTCAAGAACTTTGTTTGTCTCAGCAATTACTATCACTGCTTCCCAAACTTCATTGCCCCACTTTAATTTTCAAAAAATTCTTACCACCCACTATGATTTACTCCATTGCTTCAAAATTACTCGACGAGCCATTGGAATTTTATATTAATTCACCAAAATATTCCCGCCGCCAGCGATAAGAAACAATGATCTATAGTTAAGCACAAGATTCATAATTCAGTTTCTTTAGCTTGTTCTGGTTTTATCTGCAACCTTGCTACACCATTTCGTAGTTGTAAACCAAGTGAATGGTGTGGTACACACCTCCTGGTACTTTATACCCCATAAAATAGCATTGAATTAGACAACCCAATATTTGCCCGTTTGAGTAAGAACAAAAACAAGTCCTAGGCAAGACTGTTTCTTCATTTTACTGTAAAAGTTGCGGTAAGTCGCAGAAAAAAACAACTTTCTGAAGATGTACAAACAGTAGGTTGCAGAATTGTTTTCGACATTATTTGCCAGCATTCATCTCCATGCATTCGCTTTTTGTCGTTGACTACGAAAATAGTTGCAATGTACAACTAAATGTGCGGTAATCGTGTTATCGCTCAGCTATTAACTTCAGCAAGCTCAGCGGACGTGATAAATGAATCTAAATTTGAGCTCAAAAGTTGAGCAAATTCGTCTTTAAAATACTTACCGTATTTATTCGAGTATAACGCGCAAATTTTATACCAAAAACACCAACGCAAAGTTCGGTGCGCGTTATAAACGAGGTCTTAGATTTTTATGCCAAATTTACGCCAGAGGGCACATGAGTTCAGA
>JGI24159J19872_10011653_pt1 | contig 11510 bp, 7 predicted proteins | sample Ectturendosymbi4_FD_19872 | JGI IMG/M metagenome (IMG submission 19872) | reverse complement strand
TAGGTCAGCACTCTGATCTATCGCTGATGTGTCAAGGGCTGCTTGTGCATGATTTTGGAATGCTTTTTTTGTTATGAATGAAGATGCTGTGGTAGAGAATCTGTTCGTTGTTCTACAGGCGCATTGTGATAGGTATGAATATACAATTTTGGATGTTAAATAAGTAGTCAAATTTTGCAATGAATGCTATGATTAGGGTGAAAAGAACACTGTAAGACCTTGAATGTATCATGTAACATGTTTCATTTGTGCATTTAAGTGAAAGTAAAAGAAAACATTAAAGGTTTTTCAGAAAAGATCTAACTTTTTGTGTTACTTCACACATTTGTTTTGCTGCTAGCTTACTTGTATATTGTCAGTATGTTTAAAAATAGACTTAAACTTGTTAAAAGTTTGATGCAAATAATGCATATTACCTTAATTTTTATGTGCAAATATCGCCAGCGTACATTTCAAGTTTGGTTTTTATTTTCTGGGCTTATTTCAAGGTAAATTATGGGGTTTTTCTTCATAACAGAGTGACAACACTGGCAGTGCCTCTTCCAATCAGTAGACCAAGCTGTGCTCTAACAATGCGACGTTTACGATACAGTAAATATAAGGCAAATAAAAAGTTGCAGATCAGCCTTTGTTGAATGATGAGGCCTTCACTTGAATTACATCATACCCCTAATACAGTATTGCTACAACTGTGCTGACAGCCTTAGACAATTGCACACAAAGTATGCTGACTTTGCACTACTTGAAGTCACTAGGCTACTGTAGCCTATGGCAGCAGGATCAAGACCCGGCGTGTGTTCTGCTAGCTTGGACTAATTAGCACAGCAGGACTTGCACTGCAGCACTCCAAATGGGCTAAAAATAAAAAAATTACAAAAAGGGACAATTTCAAGGCTTAATTTCTCGAATGACTGAGCAGTGCAGCGTTTTCATCGCGCAAGGTTACCTTAGGTCAAATGCGCAAAATCGGCATCCATCTTATCATCTACCCAGCGTGGCCCGTGACGTAGGTGCGGCAAACCACCCGTGACAAAGAAAACATAATGAAAACCTTAATTTGCTAAAATGCGGTTCATTCGTTTGAATGAGAACAAAATTGGCCTTACTACACTTTACAAAATCGATGTGCTGCAATTAACAAAACCAGCAAGATTGAACGCAGATCGGAAGCCATTTTGTGCTAAGATTTAGTCACTTGCAATCCGGACCTTATATAACAAATATTACTAGCCCATGTTTTGGCACAGGCATGACTCAGTATAAACACAGTAAAAGCACATCGAATGTATCATATGTATCTGACTTATCACCGGACTCTACCGCTGGGCGGAGTGTCATGAACATATTTTTCAAACAAGAATGAGATCAGCGCTTATTTAAGCTTATCAAATTCATACACATTCTGCAAATTGATGGAGCTTGAGCTTATACGAGGTGGTATTAGAAGGGTCGAGCTGGACAGGCAGCAACGGGCATGTTTTATGGTCTTCAAGTATCAGTTGGGTTGGCTATAAGTCTGACAGACCTTACAAAGACCGTACGAAAATTGAAGACTGCAATGCGTGCAACTGTCTACATAGCGAACGGCATTGACATTACAATATGTGTGCATCGCAGGCCACTTTACTAAAAGCGGAACAAAGGTGCAGGGAAACGATAATGACATTGAAATATGTGCATCATTGGCTGCTTTACCATAAGCAAATAAACCAGTTCCATGTACCTTTGCCCACCATACGAATCTTCTCGAATAAGTCAAGTGTTTGATATGAACCACTCCTTAAATTACGTAGCTTGTCTGCTTGGAAGTACATCTCACCCACTGTGCTCTTCTTATCAGAAACCTCAACAAACACGTCGGAGGCAAACCGTTCTTTCGACAGATAAACAGGAATCCCTTAAGCAAAAATTTATGTCAGTGCAGCTTGCTAAACATTGCAAACTGGAATTATGCAAATTTTCCCTGCCAATGACCACAGACAGATGCAAAAATATTTAAAACTAATATCAAAAACAAATTTCGTTTACTTCAGTTTTTTTTAAAGCGTTTTAGGGACCGGATTTGGGTCTAGAATTGAAAAAAGGGTCCCTAGATTCAGAGAAAATTATCATCCGGCCCCTAGAATCCGAGAAAATCGGGTCCCTAGAATCAGAGAAATCGGGTCCCTAGAATCAGAGAAATCCGGTCCCTACAGGTCCATACTGGGTACCTAACATTTTCCTTAAAAACACCCTGGTTTACTTATTTACTCAGATGAACTTCGGTTATTTTTTTATTGCTGAACTCTTCAGCAATTGCATTTTGCATGTACCACCCACAATTCAACAATTTTACAAAGCAAGTTTTTAGATCGATGTCTGCAAATATTCTGCTTTCAGATGTGCAGCATTTCTGTGAACACGGGTCCTTCCTGCACTCCAATTTCAACAAGTAACTACTTGAATACAGATATGTGCAAACTTGATTCATCGCAAAAAGATGAAAGCAGAGCCCATTCGACTGATTCCTTGAAGAGTTACAGCAGACCTAGAGCTTTTAATTGTCCATTTTCTACAATTACATGACATTACAACAACATTTACACAAATAACCTTGTTCATACATAACTACAGGTCCTTTGTAGAAACAATACAACAAATCGTTTTAAAAAGTGACGCTGTAAAGATGGTTAGACAGACATTATGAAGGCAACCTCACCACCATCTACTTAGGTACTGATTTTGGAAAGCTAGAAACAAAACTCAAACTAAGAAGTGCAGTTCAAGTTTCAAGCAAAAGCATGGCACAACACTTCAACAGACAGCAATCTCCATATATCCAACCAAATAAAACGTTAAAAATATCTAGTCTAAGCTAATGAGTTTGCTCAATGCAGCAATACGCACATGACACTATATAGAAAGACATCAACCATCTGCAACATAAAGCAACCACTTTGGGCATGACAATCTTGTGAAAAAGCTTTGGGAAAGCATATGCACAATAATTATGCGTGTACATGATCTCTTTCTAGAAAGGCATACTTTTCAATAGTATTATTACTTAACACAAGTATGGTACTGCATACAGAACTCAATCTACTGCAACGAATATTCCAGTTCATTGAAAAATAGGACACCTATTTAGGCCTTTTGTACAGCAGTATTGTTTTTCCGCTGACTTTGCTTACTGTGACACAAAAAATACCTATTTCCATTCGAATGTGCACTGTGGTAAATAAATGCAGCTGAAATTGCAAAGGTTATGAGCCAGTTCTGGTGGAAAATCCCCCCCCCCTCTACATAACAAATTCATATCTCATGACATCCAAATTAGGGAGCTTGTAGTTTAAAATTGTTTTTGTCCCATAAACTAGTTATATATCACCATTAATGGCTACAGACTACAGTTGTTCCTGTAGTGTTTACAGACATCCACACAAATTTTTTCTTGAGAATACAGGAAATTTTCAATCTATCTCATTCATGAAAGAATACTGCTGGTCCTGCATATTTCACACAAACAGTTTTACCTAAAAACTTTTGCAAGTGTTGAGTGAACCCATCTTGTTGGCAGCCAAGAGCAATCAAGTCAAGTCGACAATGGGGCTGCCTTGTATCAACAAATCGCTCAAATAAAATCTTGAAGAACTTTCCTGTACAAAAGATTTATGCATTGTAATGTAAAAACAGCATATTGAAAAACAGAGTTCATTAAAAATTGCAGATTCGTGATTATGTTGTTTTAGCATCATGTCACGCTTTTACTGATACCAACCGATTTCGAATTCACACAACTAGTATATCCATCTTGATTGACCTTACAATAAACACAATAATATTGTCTGCACAAATATGTCCATAACAACTTTACAGGTCTTCACTTTTCTTCTAATGACAGCACCTCAAGGCACAAAAACCTTTTGACTTTTCCTCCAAAGAAAATTTTGCAGGTAAACACATAACTCAGGAATAATTGAGATGACACATATATTGTTGGTACATAATTTCAATTCATGTTCAAAGACATGATGTGCCAAGGATTGAAAAAGCGTTCATCAACTGAAAGCTTATCAACACCATTGGAGCTGACTGGGTTTCGCTTTAAAAAATGTATAATTTGCCCTTATTGACCAAGTCGTTGCAACTTGCCAGTTGATTGTGCTAGAGAGCTGTTCAAACCCTCAAAAGACTTGGCGACCCTTCTAGTTTGCAGTGAAAAAAGTTTTTAGGTTTCAAGTTTTTTGTGGGTGACGTCGTAAGTGGGGTGTTTTTTGGCCATTTTGACTCGTTACCTGAACCTGGGCCCAACTCTTAGACCGAAGTATTTTGCTCAGGTTTTCATTGGAAAACTAGGCTAAAATCCAAGTTTTTTGAGCCTTTGACTGGCTTTCTAGCATTTCTGGTTCAAAAGTTATTGCAAAAAAAACAAAATTGGCAATTTTATAAAAATTGATAATTTTACCCTATCTCTTGTGGTGGCCACAAACTACGACTAACAAATTAAAGCAATTTATAAAAGTCAATTTAGTGCAAATAACTAGATTTCATACAGAGTTCAAAGACATTCCAAAGACATTGTTTACCGATTTCTTCACCACACATGGAAAACAAAGCATGTTGCAGCAACTGTAGATGCATGAATTCATTTCACTATACATCTAACATGGAAATATCTGATCTACCTTTAATTTTATTCATCAATGCCAGTACACACCAGGCAGCAAACAGGGTTGGCTTTACAAAGGCCAATGGTGCTTACAATATAGCACTATTTCAACATACCTGCTCCATACTTTGGAGATAAGGGGGTGCTGTTGTTAAGAATACCCATGCTATCATTGAAATGTCCTAAGATCATACCACTTGGTTTGCAAGTCACCATGCAGGCAACAGAAGAAGCCTGTCAATAAAACATTTACAAAGATAGACTTTTTATCTTGTGAACATTATAGTTCATGCCAGGTATGAGAAAAGACATTTTATTAAACATGACTTTATATAATAAGGTAAACTAAATAATATTGCTCTTGTATTGGTTCCAGCAGCAGAACAAGTTTGCTTCTGAGTAAATAATCTTTCCAGTTTCATTGCAGTTGAAACTACAATGATAAAGGACTTGTCTATTCTAACACTAGCCCACCTATGTCCAACCCAAATAGCTTACCACTATCTTGACCAGGCTGTACATTGAATGACACATTGAGGGCCACACATTGAATGACATATTATTGAGGGCCGCAGATTGAATGGTTTACTTTGATCTTAGCAAACTAAATTTAGCTAAATGAATATTTGAAAAGACAATTGGTGGTACAGAACTTGAAGATGGCATGAAGTAGGAGATTCATCCCAAAGCTTTTCGTCTGACACTCTTCAAGGGATATCATCAGAATGAAGTGGAGATACTACCGAGCTGGTTTATATGCAGAAAAGAAGAGATCTCATTGGTTAAAGCAGTGGCCAATAAGAAAGGGTTTAGAAGATAAGAAAAGGCGAGTTGTTATTGGTTGAAGATGTAATTTGGACCTTGTCNAAATGTTGGAATGGTCAACCAATGGAAAGTTCAAGAGGTTTAGAAGATCTTCAAGGAGTAAAACAAATTCTTTTTGTTTGCAGAGAAGAGGATTCAGAGATTTGATGAAAGTCGCTTCCAGGGCAGAGAGATGAAATGAAGTGTGAGCTCGAGCGAGGACAGAGAATTTGTCCTTATTGTAATGTAAGGTACATTGGGCATTGTCAAGAAGATGTTGACCGATGGCAGATTCGTGAAATTGTCAGTGGACTGGTGTCCTTACCAGGGCGGGGAAGGCTCTGACGGATGTGTGGAGTAGAAGGATTGGTAATCGATTTTGGGATGTGTTGTTTGAAGGCCGTACATGCGCGGTCGCTGGGAGCCAGTAGGTCAGATTGCTTTGTACTCTGTTTTTGAGATTAATTTTTCCTTGTTCAGTTGTAGCAACCGTTGTTGTATCTGTGTTTCTATTTTAGCGGTGTTGTCATTGCTGGTGGCTGGTCCAAGATCAAGGAATTTGGTGGTGTTATTCAGAATTGTCATCAAATCTGAATGACACCACCAAATTCCTTGACAATTCATTTGAGGCATTTATATGGTTCCGATACTTGTTTATCAAATGAAGTAGAGAGGAAAATTCAGATTCACACAATTATGTTGTTGCAAAGGTCACTAGAATAAGCAGGGCTTTTGTACTCAATTTCTGGCAATTTTGCATTTTTGAACACTAGAAACTTTCCAATTCCACAGCACCAAACAACATCCTCACCATAATTGCGCCATAAACATTTAAACATCTCAATGTACTTACAATCTAATCACTGGCCATTTTCAGCATGGTAACTGCAGTATGAAGCAGAAATAGCAATGCATGCATTCACTATTTTGAATTATTAAATTAGCAACGTTAGCTGAAATAGGCTGTATAATGTTGTTTTGATCAAGAGTACTTGCAAGCTTTCATAAGTCTTGGTTATTTTGAAAAAAGTACATCCACGAACTTGCTGTACAACCCCACTGGGAACCGCTGCACTAACAATAATTTCTGTACACATAAAAATAAGACAAATGTAAATTGCATGAAAAAAGCCAAAAACTTGCACATGGTCCCATAGCACCTTACTTATAATGCTTACAGTAGAGCCTGCATGGACTACTTTGTCAAAACCTGACCCAACCCTGTCCAATGTCTAAGGTCTACCAAGTTTAAAGTTAAAACCCAGTTCAACCTGGCGTGTATAATAGAGCAACTTGGTCCAACATTACCAATTGTACAACAAGCTGTTTGTGCATAAAGCTGCCTCTTGGAGAACTTGCAATCATTCATAAGCTTGACTTAAATACAAAGCCATACTCATAGCTTATTATGAAGTTTATGCAAGTACATCATTCAAAAAACACTGTGAAAACTATTCATAGATCAACAATTTTTTTGCTTCACCTGGATAAGTCAATGGCAGTAAGTCAACATGTAGTAATTTTGCCTTCATACAAGAACTAATAGTTAAAAAATTTCATGGCCCAGCTCATGTAAGCCTTTAACTGACAAGTAACATATGAAGCAACTCAACTGAAGGCTTGGGAGATGAATACATGGGCATAAAGTGACTTGAAACAGCTTTCTTGGGCAAGATATACATTGTTATACTAACTTATATTTTAATATATACATACATAGCATGAATACTTCCACGCATGTACACAGTGCCATTGCTACCATTAGGCAAGCTAGGTGGCTGCCTAGGGCGCTGAGCCAAAGGCGATGCCAAACAGGACTAAAATACAATTGTATGGTTCAGGAAGTGAGAAACATACACCAAGTAAAAGTGAATGAACATGATGAAAATGAATAGAACACACGTTCACATAGTTTATGAAAAGTACTACACTATTTCAGTTTTGGTGCAGAAGGATTATTCTTATCAATGTCATATATACTATACATAATCTATGTCACAATTTAGTATAAATTTTATTCATCTAATAAACTTTTCTCATGTGAAACAAATGTACTTTTTACATGATGCAGCCTACAACGTGATGGTATATAGAATAAGGATCTTTGTTTAAGGGGGGGGGTGCTAGAATGCATTTTGTCTAGAGTGCTTACAAATATATCAATGGCGTTCTCTCAAGGTCAGCAAGGCATTATTTCAGGCCAAACTGCCAAATTGTCAATTTCACTGCCAAATTGTAAGGTTGCCATCTCTGTTCTTTCATTTCTCCATTTTTCCTGACTGTGCCCCTTTTGCCGGAGTATAGGCTTATGTCAGTACCTTCACTAAATCATCTTTCAGCCATCCAATGAAGTCAGGTCAGGAAACGGTACTGAAAGCTAGCATTGATGTTGTTAGCTTACTTAACTAGCCAAGTTTCGATTATAGAATGCACTGCCTTAATTTATTTAACCAAACAGAATCCAGCTGGGGTGTTTGTGAACATCAGCGGTTTGCTCAGCATGTGGAACTTCATTGATTTTTGCGACACCAGACATACAATGAGCCTGCAACTGTGAGTATCTGATGCTTCTGCAGTTGAATCATCGCAAAAGTTGCAGCATGGCAGGGAGGCAGGCGGGGTGCTGCAATCTGGTTGGACTTTATATTCTAAATGACATTCATAATAGCCACAAACAGAAAAAAAGGAAACCCTAACGCAGAAGATGACACCATAGAGCAGTGGTTCTCAAACTTTTCATTGCTGCAGACCCCTTCACTGCTTTTTTAATTATTGGTAATTAGATTTGGCCATTTCTTAGCATGAGGACCAGCAAGAAGAGAATTTTAGGCTTTGACCTGTCACCCGTTGATGTCACCAAAATCAAATAAAAAAGGTCAGTTGACTTGTAACATGAACATGTCAGAATACAGTTGTGGTGCAATTAAGTTGATTATGGTCCCAATGGGCAGATAAAAAATAATGGATTTTCTTTATTGGATTTTGGTTTTCAGGACCTGTAAACTGTGTTCCCTCTTAGGTGTGCAAGTATGCAGTGCCACTAAACCAGCTGTGCAGTGAAATCTCATATTCTTGCGGGCTTGCAACACCCCAAATAGCCCTTTAAATGCTTGGAACACTTTAGTAGTTGTGTGTCTACATGGTTGTGCAATTGCATGCGCACTAAAAGAAATTTTGCGCAGTGTGAAATTTTCTTAGAGGGGACACTGCCTGTGAAGCACATCAATGGACCTAAGATGATGATGTATTTTTTTCCCCAGACACGAAGTCCATAGTAATGGGGTTAATTGACCACAGGTTGAACTACTGCCATACAGGATCCTGACGAAATCTTCAAGGTTAACTTTTAATACACTACATTGTCATAACTTTCTCATCTAATGAGAAATGCTTCTAGCAGCTGCAGGAGCATAGCTTTGCCTTTGGCTTTCTCTGACATTCAGAATATGTCCAGTTCAGCAAACCAACCCAAGTTCTTTCTTCATCACGGCAAAACCTTGTAATAAACATTAAACATGGCTAAGATATTGATACAGAAGAACTCTGTATATAGTTTTTTCAAAGAGACCCTTTAGAAATTCTGCATTTTCTTCACAGACAGTATGATAAAATGTTTCCTAAACATTTCAGCAGACTTCCAAATTCTGCTAACCCTCCCATGTCAGTAGTCACTTAGGAAAGGAGCATTTTTCAGCTGAAACTGATGGAGTCATACAACCATGTTGCGAGGGAGATTGGTGAACCATGCGTCAATTGAGTCAGAAACTTCCTTTTACGAAGGACATTGTCTGTCTGTTTGCCAAAAAAGACCAGGAAGGTAATGTTTTAAGGTCTTTGCTGGATTTTTTTTACATGAATGTTGCAACAGGTGTTAGCCTACTTGTGTGAATAATATTTTTATGAACTTGGTATCCACATGAAATCGGTATTAATGTCATAAATTAGCTTCTGTAAAAGTACTTATCTACCTTTCTACTTTAAGTGAAAGGGTGCTGTAATCGACATCTACCTTTCTGCTTTAAGTGAAAGGGTGCTGTATTTGACCTTGCTTAGGATGCACTGGCAAAAGACATGCAAAGAGAATGTTATTTTTGCAAAAAGGTCATGCCACGGTTTATAAAACAGATTGAACAGAATAACATCAACAAACTATGATGGGGTGCTGAAATGGCTTGCACCAGCCCTGCATGTACATACATATATATATATATATGTACAGTGTCTCACAACCAGCGTTCTACATTAAGAATTACATAGTCACATTAGAAAATAGAACCTACACAATCTTATGGTTTTGAATATAAACAATTCTTCATAAGTCATATATATTAATTGTAATTTTCTATCACAATCAAAGGGCTGAACATGATGTAAAATTTTAAATGTACGATAAAGCAGTTTACTTGTAACTTTGCACTCCCAAACTCTTTTAAACTTGCATATTGTTACACAAAATAGAAAAAATGTTATTGTTGAAATGTTCGGCCATAATACATTAGTAATTGCAAGGTTACCTACCATACATACGACACACTTAGAATTCCAAATAACAGAGAAAATTGTGGTGGCAGTGAGACTTGCATAATTAAATTTGAGCTGATTGTACAAGGTCTACATAGCATGGCATTCTTTGCAGCTATGACATGTGTTGTTGGGAAAACACAACTGTAGTTTCAACAAAGTCGATAGTTAAAAAACAAAGCTGAGAAACAGCTAAAATCAAAAACTGCCTTTTATATCATCAACAGATTAGATTATTTTGTTTGTTCTACGTAAGCAGCATTCAGCAATAGTAATTAGCAAGTAAATGTCATACTACTTCATGAAACAATAATCAAAGCAATAACCTGTTGCCCTGTGTCAAGAGAACAGCATATCAAAGCAAGAAGTGAATCATATGTCACAGTGTCACAGTTGTAGAGAACAGCAATCACATTTGAATTCACTGATTTTTCCAGAACAGCAGCAGATTTACATTTGCTGGACACAAGCAGCAACCTCATGGGTAGTGATCTGTGAGCACTAAATTAAAAGAAATATTTGTAAGCCCAACATTACAAAAGAATCAATATCAAACAACAACTGAAAACATCAGTCTTTAATAATGCTATAGGAAACACCTTCAATATCCACATGCATCAACAACCATTGATTCTTATTAAGTCAAAAACCATACATATTTTAATATTTAGTTACTGTAAAAACAAAAGATTCAAGAAATGTTAAATCCTCACCATGCTTATCCTACTTTTCTCATATAAAAACCTGTAACATTGAGCAACACTTTAAATCTACAATAAAGAAATCGAAGTGCAGCTAAATTAGGTTTGTATGCCAAAGCTTTCCAAAACAAGCCAGCAGTGTACAAAAGCATTTCATACCCTTAACAAATTAAATACCATGGATTTTCTAAAAACATAGGCTGGATACCAGGCCTTTCTGGAAGTTAGTATATTTTACTAGTTTCATAAAACTCCCCTCAGAATAGCAAGTATGTACTTTCCACGATGGGTATAAGCAAGGAATCGATCAGCAAATTTTTAATAGGAAATCGATTTCATGTAAAATTACGCATCCTCAGTCCTGGAAATTGCAAGCAAAGCTTACAGGTGAAAAGTTGAAAGGCTGAAGTAACAGCAGAGAAAAAATAAACTCAAGACTACAATCAAAATTTTGTAATACAAGCTCATAAATCGTAACATCTTAACAAACTGACTGACGTCAAGAATACTAGTGGCGACAAAAAAAACTGACTCATGAAATAAGTGTTTACTCAAAAATTAAAAACACGTTTACTNAAATAAATAAATGACTGAAACATCTAACTAGTTGATGCTAATGGCTGAAAAATTTCTCCAACNAAAAACTAACTCTCGGTGAAATGACTAACAACGGTAGAGAAAAATAGTAAGCCATGTGCGGGTAGTAAGTCTCTGGGGTACGCATTTAAACCTGCCACGAGTTCGTTATAAACACTGCGGTGGGAGTAAGCAAGCTGTGTTGAGAGAAAAGCTAGCGCACAAAGCGGAAGACATCGGATTGAGTCAAACAACACAAA
>JGI24159J19872_10011651_pt1 | contig 11511 bp, 9 predicted proteins | sample Ectturendosymbi4_FD_19872 | JGI IMG/M metagenome (IMG submission 19872) | reverse complement strand
GCCATGACGTTTAATTGTCATGGACCGCAAGGTTCCAGACGAAGAGGAAAAGAAAAACCCGACAAAAAGAAATCCTCTTCGGGTTACATAAATACCGTTAACATTTTGAGAGGTTTGTGCCTGTTAAAGGAAATTTGCTATTTTTGTTTAGCGCTGTGTGCATTGCATATTTATCTAGTTAAGCGGTTTGAGATACTTTGCACAATGAAAAAAATTTTTTGGAGAAGGTATAAAAAATTTTTATATAGCTCTAATTTTAAACTCAAATGAAAGTTTGTTTCGCCTTTACCAGCGTTCTACATTTTCACGCAAACTGAAACTCAGTATCACCCGCAATGTGGGTCCCACATGCCAGCCCGAGCTACCTTTAGCAACTTGAAAACAAACTCAATAGTCTGACTGGAAATCTGTACCTATACTACAGGTTGACATTCTGGTCTGCCTATTAGGGCAGTGTTTCTCAACCAGTGGACCATAATGTGCTGTAGTTTTTGAGTGGGCTACGGAGTCACGTGCAAAATCCAAAATTAATAAACCTATTGAGTGTGTTCAGCAGCAAGTTTCTCACTGAATTACATATAGGAATAAATCGCTACTTTAGAATAATGGTGCTTGTTTTCGCATATAAAACGATAGCATGTGTCCAGGTCAGAGACTATCGTTCAGTGTTTCGTCTGCCACTTGATTTCTGTTTTTAGATTTGACTTGCTTCATCGCTTAAAATGTACTCTCACACACGTATGTGTTTCCAAACATCGAGGGCATTTTCAGTGCGAAATCTTTCAGTTACAGAAATATTTCTTTGCTGACTAATTTCCAGAAGCTCTCTGCAGTCTCTAACACCGTTAGTATTGTACATTTTTATTAAAAGATGTTATGCTTGCTCTAATTAAAATTACCTATTGCAAGGATGGGGAATTAATATGGCTCGTGGGCCACTTTGAGAAGGTCGCGTTCAGCGGATAGATAGACAGGTTTATTTGGCAGTACTGAGTTCATTGCGCCAGACGTGCTCTTCAAGACAACAAACGCCGGGGCACCTAAAAACTAGAGTTTATCCAGACAAGTGCCCCAGCGGATGGTTAGCGGAGAGTTAGCGGCGGGCCGCACCTTCTGATTTGTTCGTAAAATAAATAAATGAAACAAAATTGTACACACAAAAGGTGTTGTTCTCGTGAAAACACACTTTATCCAGCGCAAGCAATTGAGTGAGACAAATGTAACCTCACACGCTTTTCAACAAATTTCAAATTTGAAGATTTTTCCTGAATGCTTCTGCGGGCCACGGAAAACGCTGTGGCGGGCCACATAGGGCCCGTGGGCGCGTAGTTGGACCATACTGCCTTACATCATTTTTCCCAAGTTGCATTAAACGCAGACTAGAAATGCTCAAGTGATTTCTTCTCTGACATCCCGATTTCAGTTCAAAACAACTTCGGTTGCTTGTTCTTAACAAGGTTTTCACAACATGCAAACCTACAGTGCTACTAGCAAAGTAACAAGGAATATAATTTCTGGCAGTCTGTGCTCGGTTTGCGAGGTGATTGGAATACCACACAACACCAGTTCCTCTGAACCCGTAAACTGCAAAAAGTAAGGCGACAGTCGCAAGCGCTATGCTGCAATGGACGCAATAATTACCAAATGCTTAGACAGTGTGACTAATATTTGATGTTTCGGTATATTGTTCAAATGATCTTACCAAGTTTTAATCATCGCAGTAGTATGAAAGCAGAAACCAGGCGGTTTCCTCAGAAGCTTGCTGCAAGGCTAAAATTTATTTTGATGATTTTAACAAGTGAAGTGGCTATTTGTTGCTGCCACTAGCAGCACTGAAGCCCGCATGCACAATTACAAGTTTACACTGGCTGCTTATTCTCCCACGTCTTAATGTGACAAACAAATGTACCTACGCTTCCTGTAAAGCACGTGTTGAAATGCTGCCGACCTCAACTTCCCATCAGCCTGCGATGTTACGCTTCGGTGAACCCATTCGGTAGGGCAAACTGTTGTTATCGTTTTACAAACCGTGAGGATTGGCTGGGAGAAGTAATGTCACCGCGAAGTATTGTTGTTATTATGCCAGTGCACCCGCGTACACTGCAACCACATGGTTGTATTTGACGATAGCTTGTGTATTTGGCCAATCAATACGAGGATATTGTGACTGAGGAAGTCGATCATAATGCCGCCCTATTTTTGTTGAGGAAGGAGGCAAGCTGTTGTGCAGGTCGTTCACGCAGCTGAGTACGGAAAAATGACTGCGAAGTTTCACGTTTTCTTCAGTTCCTGTGGCTGTTGTGCTTCGGGCGGGTGGAGGAAGTATTCGAAGTCAAAGTTTGCCATAAATCAGCAGGCATGGGCTAGCGAATAACTTATTTTGTTCCATGAATGCATGATTAGCCTTTTTTGATTTCGGGTTTGCACTCCTGTCTTTGAATTATGATTAGGCTTGTGAGTAAGGCTAGTCCCATTGGGTTCAGATTTTGAAGTATAGGCTTCGAAGCAGCTTAAGTTTTTAAGGCAGATCAGTTACTCTGTTCAAAAGTTTTCCAGTGAGTATATCAAACTGATGGGATCACTTAGGCCAACTTCAATGCATCAGTCAAACTTATTCATACCCAACTTTACCTCATCGCCCAGCATCGGTTCGTGCTTAGTTTATCCAGAGTTTAGTTCATATATGGAAGAAGTAAATAGTTTGCTTAACACACTTGCCTAGGCCACTACACAGATCACTCTGCAGCTTTTTGTGGTCCAAGCATCTCGATTTTATTGTCTGCAGTAACAATGAATGTGTGCACATCCTTACATTCAAACTCAAAAAAATGACCTCAATACCAGGCAAGCCAAAACAATTGATGTCGCCAGAACTTAAGATCCGATGTTAGCAGCGCCACAACGCATTAGTTGTCAGGTCCTAGTGGTGGGCAACGCGAAGAAGTGAGAAGGGCCTGTGTCAGAAACCAACCACAAACGCATCGTATCCCAACTTTCTGAACAAGCAGTAACGTGATGATTCGCCCCAGCTTGTTATGTAAAACTAAAAAAAAGAATAGGCTAACGGCAGCACAATTCACCACAAACGAACATTAAATGACATTATGGCTACGGCGTTAGTAATGTGGGGAGGGGAACGCCGCATGTGTTTGTACGCAGTTTTTTGGAGAAGGAACATACAACTTCCTCATGGTTTTCCATCAAGGTTGGTGTTTCTGCCGATGTATAACCATCATTTGCCTTCCCATACGCATAATGAATGCATAGTGTGGCTTCTACATATGGGCTTCGCAAAACTATCCGATGTCGTTGGGAACTGTAGTGTTTCGAGACGTTCAAGGGGTTGCTGCCCCTGCCGTCATACCGAGAGGATTGAAAAATGAAGACATTGATGAATTATGCCCCTTTCATACAAAACCTGTGGTGTATATCTTTCGCAGATGAGGTAATGATGCTGACAAGAAACTATTAACTGAATTTTCCCAAAGCTAAAGCAGCTTGTTTGGACCGCAAGCAAGAAGTAGCTTTGCTGGTTCATTCATGGGTCCATGTTTTTGCTTCTCTTGGGTACACAGCAAGGGTCACCAACCTTTTGAAACTGAGCCATTTCCTGGGTACCGATTAATGTGAATGGCTACCAGTTTGATGCACACTTCTGCAACAAAAATTTACTCAATATACTTTCAATTATGTTATAATTAATGATACTAATCAATGTGAAGACACCGATCATGTTAATTACATTTTTATATTAGGCCCACGGCCACGGATATTAATTAATTGTTGTTTTTAGGCCATAACATGCCAAACACTAACGCTGGTTGGCAAGTGAAGGACCCCAAAGATCCGGATTTTCTCCTAATTTATTTTGAAAGAAAAAAACGGGTAAATTGCCACTTGAGCTTTTTTCTCAGGCCGTGATTACGTTATTCAAAAATCCCCTAACCTCCACCAATCGTGACGTCAGACCAAAAAAATATTTAAACCCAAAAGTGCTCGGATTTTTTAAAATCGAACCTAGGAGACTTTCTGCTTCTTTAGAGGGTTTGAACAACTCTCTAGCTCTATCGGTCGGCAAGTTATGCCTGGACAAAGAACAAGTCACAAAAGTGGCTTTGCTGTCTGTAAAGTGTTAAAAGGAACTTTGTTGCTTTTCATAACGTCTTGCGCTCCCTATATTTTTATGCAGACGATGACTATGCTGAATTTTATTTTAAGAAAATTGCAATGTCCGACTCATGCTTAGCGTAAATAGTGTTAGTAATGAAACGTTTCACAGTAAAACATTGTCAGCAATCAATAGCACTTATTAAATTTTCAGATGGCACCATTTCGACCTTTGTGGTCTTCAACAAAAACTGCTGGAAGTTAACGTTTTATATTTTTTTAAACGGTGTGTTGCGCTTACAGTAGATTTAGTTAAAGCATTGAAGACGTAAAGTACTGAGGAAGTGGTTCCCAAAAACTTTTGCTAGTAATGGACCAATTCAAAAAAATTTCAAGCCTATGAATCCCCAACTGAGAATCTAAGAAGTTTAAATTAAAAATTTCGCCAAAAGTAAAGACGCTCCCAAAAGTTTAGACACGGCTTTGGCTTGCAATGTCAGCGATAGGACCGATTTTTTCACCGAGTTTATGTTCTGTCGGTTAAATTGAACGTACCACGTACCATCATCTTTTCTCAAACACAAATAACTGTCTTTGATTCACATACCATTGCATTGCATTCGCATTCGTGGTTCCTAAAAGTTAGGCGAACCCCTTTGATTTTTTGCATGGGCGCGAGTTGGACATAATTGCGGTGAAAAGCTTTCCTCGAGGAAGCACGTGTTACGTCACACTGCGCATGTACCATTGCTGCCCTTTCCAATCATGGAATCGGCGGTACTTCCCCTACGTGAGTGTCGGCTGCAGAACAAGCGTGCAATGACGTTTTCCCGATTGAGAACAGTGCACCTTTTCCGTATCTTAAACGATCTCAATTTCTCATACTATGCCACATTCGATGGGAACTCCGAAGTAGAATGTAAAAAGCTCGAACCGTCAGGCTGCAAAGAAAACGCAGTTTCGCTGTTTCGGTTTCATGCCCAGATCAGTTTCTTACGCAAGACAGGGAGTTTGTTTTGATTGGCTGACGGGCTTTGCGTCACGCAGCGAGCTTGCGTTGGCGAGACGCGCAGTTCTTGCCGTTTTGGTTTTTGTTGCTGAAAGGGCCTCTGGCGCCGAAGTTTCGAACGGTCACTGGTAAACGTCCAACCAATGCCGGCGAGACGTTCTATGACAGTTAGCGAAGAAATTTGCTAAGTGCAACCAAGTCGTTGAGCTGGTTGCTTTCAAGGTGTGATGCAGATTCATTTTTCATTTAATCGTGAAATCAGACGACGTTTCGTGAGAACTGCCACGTTAACCAAGTCATGTATTAATTAGAAACCTTTATAATCGAAGAGCCATAATGAGTTTGAAATAATCCTTGCGTCTGGTATTTGGCTCATTTATGTAAATCTAAAAAAGGTGAAAAACTACGAGTTCCTAGCAGAAAATAAACTCAGCAATAAGTTTTCGTTTCGGGATAATTTCATGATCAAGCGCGTTGTGCTTGATCAAATTCGTTCAATGCACCTGCAACCCAATAATAAATTTTCCTTGGAAGATGTAACGTTATATTTGTTATGGATGTCCACTTGTTATGGATGGCCAGTTATGCACACCCATCGGCAATAATTTGTACTTTATGCAAAGAACGAAATACTTTTTTTATGTTAGGACTAGTTTTGGCCGGTGTTGGTGCCATATTTAATGTCCTTTGCTAATGTTTTCTGTAAATTTCATGTGGCTGATGGTATAAACCTAATGCAAGTAATGTTGAAAACCAGTGATTGCCCGGAAACGTCATCGCATTCACTACTTGTTATTCAACTTCAACTTTCGCGATACTCCGGTTATACACAGAGTGATATTTCTATTTCTTTGACACGATTTCCAGGTGAAGTGTTAAGTCTTTTTTTGCATAAGCCACTTTTAGTTTTTTGCATAGACCGATGATGGGCAAGCTTTCTGTGTTTGCGAGTCACGTTTATGGCTTGCATGCACTTATGCAGGCCATCGTTACTCTTAGTGTACCAGAGCTGCAGCGCGCCTTGCGCTTTTTAACCATTTCTCATGTTCGGAACGAATGATTGAAGAGGGCTTTCGCTCCATTTATCAGCGAACTCACCATTTCTTCCGGGCATTTTGCCTGTTTCCTCTTCGCTGCGGGGCTAGTGAGGGCCGTTCTCATCGCTTTGAACCACACGCAATTTTTCAGCGCACAAACGGAATTGCTTTTTGTTGCGGGCCGTTTTTGTCGAATACAGGCAATCTTGTAGAACTTTCGAAGGCAATCGTGTTTGACTTCGCGCACCACGGCTTGCCCATCCTTGGCGGACGCCAGTTGGAAGTATAGGTCGACTGGAAACGTTTAACAAATCGATGCTTCGATGAAACAAATGAGCTGAAATGTCAGGTGTGCAGTTAAAGGAAAAAATTAAAAAATATCAGCACGGTCAGCGACAGCTAAGGCTGACTGGATGGGAAATTTACAGCATAATTTTTCCGAATGTGATATTTTTGAGCTAAACGCACCGAAGTCTACCGATGTCAGACGAAGTTGAAGGCCCGAGGCTCCACATCAAACAAACGCCTTAAGGTCTGATCTCACTGCGCTGAGCGAAATTGCTCGATCGCGGGCTTCCATTCTTTTCTGGCACCCGAAGAAGTGAAAGTGCGAAAAAATCAGACTGCCGTCACTAATAGACTGCGAATTACTGACGCACGGAGCGAGTCGTCTGCTTTTTGCATTCAGGTGGTTAGCTGCATAGTTAGGTTTTTCTGGTGAGGCAACGGTACGTCATCTGCGCCTGCTAGCGAAAACCGTTGTTTGTGGTGGTTGAAATGTGGACGAGTGTTGCGCTCGCAGATATTGTGACAAGCAACTATGCAGTGCAACGGATTTTTCTTTACTTTTGAAAGCTTGTGGGTTGCGCCGTGTCTAAATGCTGTGTGGCTTTCCTGCTTGCTCTTCTGGGTGTGTAGATTAGTGTTCAACGACTGCTCACGGTTTCCAGCTGTTCAAGACTTATGCTTCTGCGTCACGATTCAAAACTTGATTCAGCCGAATCGTGACACGGAGCACTTGGTTCAGCATTTGCTCGAAGGCAGCGGTGGAAGCGCTGCGAGACAAAAAATTACTGCGTAATATTTTCTTGTTTCGTGCTAGCTCATAAAAACGCGATTGAATTCTTCTAAAAAGTTTCTGTTTCATTTTATAAAAAGTGTTCTATTTTGTTTTATTTTGCAGGTGACGTTAACGTGTTATCTTGATGAACCTACGTAGCGGATAGGCTTAATAGTACGATAAAGATAAAAATACATTTTTGTCGTGAAATAATACATATGTTGATACCTTTTCGATTGTTAGCTGCTTAAATATTTGTAAGACTCTCTACATCGCAGTTTTTTCATTGCCGCGTTTCCGTCAATGGAGAAGCCACATTCGCCTGTGGACCTTGAGAGGGAAAAGCTAACTGGAAATGGAACGAAAGCTTTCGAAGATGTCGAAGCGGTTGTTCCAAAAGTACGTTCCTCGGTAAAAACGCTCTTGGTTTTGTTGTTGTCAGTTAACAGGCTCTGCTACAGTATGACTGCTTTAGAGAATGAAAAAGTTACGATCTTGCGCNGCGTAAGTTTNGCCTAGAAATGAAGTGAAGCTTTTCCTGTTGTGGTGAATCAGCCACCTGGGTGGTTGATTTTCTCGCCATAGACGTTCTGCAGGTGGTTTATTTTACGTTTCAAATAACGGGCCATGCCAATTTAAGGGTATCTGGAATTAGAAGATTTGTAAATTCCCCAGTATCAGACAAGAAATTAAAGCTAAGAGCAAAAATAAGTCACCAATTTTTCCCCAACTTCATCGTCATCCTTTCTGAGAATCTTTGCAGGTTTTGTTCCGCAAATTGTTCAGAGTAACGCTAGCATCTTTTCTCTTGCGGTCTAACCCTTCGGGACCAGCAAATGACTGACTTGGGCGCTGGGACACGACTCCTAAATCGGGGTTGTCCCAATCAAACTGCGTGGTCTGGTCACCTTCTATTTGCAGCACACACATCCTCGCCGAAGTTTTTATCTTAACAAGAATATGTCTCTCCGATCACTAAAAAGTGTTGAATGAAAGAAAATTCCAGTTGTTGAACATTGCAGGAAGCGAATTTAAATTTATTGCCGGAACCGTGCAGTCTGTTTGTAACGCAACGAGGGTTTTAAGTGGTCTATTTGTAACGCGGCAATGTTTTTCTCCTGTTTCAGAATGCAAACTCAAAACGCTGCATGTACGTCATAATGATGACGCAGGTGACGCTTTTCATACAGCTGGGCATGCTAATTACGTCGCTCAATCCAGCCACTCCTGCTCTTTCTCGGTTTTTCAATCGAACCTACGAGGTGAGTTTTTTCCTGTCTGTTTGAAGCAACACGTTCTCGTGCAAAACAAAGTAGTTTGATTCCATGCCTGTGCAAACTTACGTGCTGATCGAGGTATGACCGAGTCATGGCAATTTTTAACAACCTGTTTTCAGATGGCCACGGCCAAAATGAAGAAAATCAACCGATACTATAACGGAGTCCTCTGGACAGGCCCGTTGCCAGGTTTTAAGGTTTGGTGGCACGAAATACATTGTTAGGGGAGAAATATTTTCGTTTTTATCATATGTTTGAAACAAATTTTCCTGGGCGCAATGCAAGTTGGGAGGCACAAAAATATTTGGGGGAAACTGCCCCCTAACGCTCCCCAGGATCTATTTAACGAAATTTGTTTGGAGCCAACAGTTTTAACTGCACGCCAAAATCCCATTCCGGCTTCAGTTTGCCCGTCAGCGCGGTGTCTTGTGTTTAGGGAGCTGCGACGTGCAAGTTGGAAGCTGCTGGATCGCAGGTTAATCAATCCCTGCTTCGTGCTTGTTCAAGTTGTGCGCTTTCCAAATGCTGTCAAGTTAAGCTTTGTTTCGTCACCATTGCCGTTCGCGGTCCTGGAAATGCCTTTGCATATATGGCGTGGTGGAAATGACAGCAGATTAGACGTTCAAAGAATGTGGTTGACTGCAGATAGAGCTTCAAGCAGTTTTTGTCCTTCGTAGAGTCGCTGTTTCTGCGTAGTGTTGATTGCATTCCAATCGATGGATTGTAATCTGCCTTGTCCGTGTCTGTCATCGCGCTGCGGTAGAAGCCAGTAATGTGGCCGTTGTAAGCAAGCGGTTGTGAACGATACGCAGTACTTTGAATCGCCGCCTGCTATTTGTACCTTGTCATTTAGTAGCATGTTTTGACAACTGTACTCAACAGCGCGTTGTAGCACTTCACACCGATGAATTATCTCTGCTCCACCTTAGCTACTACTCAAAATTCCAAGTCTACGGTGGTCGACAAGTCCTTTGTCTTCGAACGTTGTTTTTCAATGTCACGAGCTATTGCTTCCTGCAAATTTGATACATTCGCAAACCCTGGAATGACAAAGTACTGTAGCTAGCCCCAATCATTTTCTTTTTGCTGAATCTGCATGCGTTCATGCTGCGTAAAGCTGTAGATAATGCGTGCAGCACTTAGCGCAGGGGTCGGGAACCTTTCTGGCTAAGGGAGCCATGAAACCTACATATTTTAATTGCATTTCCGTGAGAGCCATATAATATTTTTCAACAATTAATTCAACTTATTTCCTAACTGAAGTGTGCATTTTTAAGCAAAATCAACAATTTTAAACAATGGTAGATGTCTGAATTTTCTCTTTAATAACATGCTTCTTACTGTTAATGCGACTTCTGGTGCTGCATGGTGTTGCTGATGGCTTTGTAGGAAAATTACAGNAAACGTTTCATCCGTAACAATCGTGTTAAGAAAATATCAAGCGAGCCAGATGCCGTCATCAAAAGAGCCACATCTGACTCACGAGCCATAGGTTCCCGAGTCCCGACCCCTAACTTATAGCATCGAGAGTTTCACAAGCGCTTTTGAAAGAAATTTTTCGAGTAAGTGGTGGCTTTGATCGGAAGAAGAAGCTTGGAACTTCATCAAAAACAAACTTTTAAAACATCTCAGTTAAGTGAAAGCAGACTTTTTATTTTCCGGTTTTTAAATCAGAAAACAATTGTTGAGAAAAAATGCAAAAAAACAGACAAATGCTTGTTTTATGGATGATGCTTTAAAAATAAGGGGAATTAAATACTTAATGTTGACACTCGGTTTTTGCTTGTCCTCCTATTAAAACTTCCGGCTACGCGCTTGTTTCCATGTGGTATATCTGGTGTAGAATATGCACAATAAATATTGAAAAATAAATTGATTTTTTTCATTTCCGTAATAACTTCGGGTAGCAAAGTCTGAGCCAAATCGATAAGTTCTTGTGATGTGGTTACTGGTTATGGGCAAACAAAAGGAATCTCTACTTGCTGGATTGACTTAATGTGTCATTTGTCAGGTCAAAAATGCATCATATTTTCCAACGAGATTTCACAAAACAGATCCTATTTTACTAGTTCCATTTCTCGCATTTTCAAACTGCTCATCGTGACTGTTCAGAGGAAGACTACTTTGGGCGCAAGACATTACTATGTCTTTTGCACGCTGCAAAATGGAATTTCAATAGCATGTGATGTTGCTTATTGCTACATGTTTATGCTTACCTATTGGTTCTTGAACAGGGTTTCCAGATTTCAGATTGTTCACAATTTAAGTAGACAAACACTGTTCTGAAGGGAGCAAAAATGAAATGTTAATAGCCAAACACTATTGCTTACTACAAGGACAAAGTGTCTATAGCTGGCCTGGTATCTACCTATACCTATGCAAGTTAATAAATATTTATGTGCCTATGAGGCAATGACTTCCTCGGACTCTCTAGTAGTGACCAGTGTTTTTCAACCTTTCTGCTGCAGCGGAATCTTCCGCAAATATTTGCGTTGCTCACGGCACCCTGTGCAATGATCCATGTGTCCATACTGCTATAACCGCTTAGAACTTTGGTTGGGAATTTCGTCCCAGACAATTTTGAACTGTTTCGGCGGAAGCCCTGGTGGCCACTCGCGGAACCCCGGATGAAAAACACTGTGGTAGACTCAGATGTGCAGTTGCCAGTTAGTGATTGTAGCCTTACTGTAGACTGGAGTGCAATGTGCAGTACAGATTCATTTAGCGCTGCATGGAACAAGGTGCACGCTCCACTCGCGCCTCCTCTATCTCTTCTTGAGTCTGCCTCAGGCCCGTACCAGGGGAGCGGGCCCCCTTTGCAACATTTTTCAGCCTCCCTGGAAAAGTGTGTTGAGTACAGTTTAAAACAGTGGTTCTTAACCTTTCTACCCACTCGTACCCCCTGAGCTTTCGTTAAATTTGCCCGTACCCCTTGTCTGAAATCAAATAGTAATTGATACTAAAACAATTTCATTGCAACGATATAACAATACAATGAATTTACAGTAAAGTACACCAACA
>JGI24159J19872_10011650_pt1 | contig 11511 bp, 7 predicted proteins | sample Ectturendosymbi4_FD_19872 | JGI IMG/M metagenome (IMG submission 19872) | reverse complement strand
TCATTCTAGGAGTTATACTTGCATAACGACACAAAAATATATTTGAGATTAAATGAAAATGCACAACGGTGAATTGGCAAAAAGTACCAAGTTTCACTTTCAACACGAAAAAAATGTCCAACAAAACTAGGTGTGATGTAGCCTATCTGTAAAGCAAATTTTTCCCACTTGGATGAAAACATTGCTGCATTGTGGGTGTGGTTAAACTCAAGTAAATGAGATGACTTACGAATCATTGCATTCAGCACAAGCACGAAGTGTAAGAGTCAATGAAAAAATCTCTTTTGGATTTGTTGGTCACCATTGTCGCATTACAAGAAGTTAGCCTAATTCCGAGCCAAGTCCCTACGTTTTGAGCTATAGGTCAGTATACAGCTAGGTAAATACTGTGGGCTACTTCTTTTTTTGATTGAAATTATGTTCACTAATGGTTGAAAACAGTCTTTTGCTGAACTCTCCATCCCAAAACTAACTCTCTACAATACTGCTGCTTTTTGTCTTCGGCAAAAGCTTCGCAGAGATTTGCCTGAAAATCTGCTGTCTGTTTCTGAATACGTGATAACCAACGTTACAACAACGCCAGTTACATTTCTGCACGGAACAAATCATGGCTGTACTGTGGTCTCTCACATGAGCAGCTGTAATGCTCCCACTGCTACAAGAAAATAACCTTTCTAACAGTATACCACACAGAGTAAAATCTCGAACAGAAGCAGTTAAACATCTTTCACGGTCTCTAGAAACTTGAGAAATGCTAAAAATTATTTTATCGAAGCTAAAATGTATAAACTAACAGAGTCAGTGATACCACAACAAACTCTGTACCAACATCAGCTTGGCTATGTGGCCTACCATCTGACATGAAAAGCTCTTCACACAAAACGTGACAAACATCACTTTTATTTTTCAAACCTCTCCAAATACAAAACCTAAAGAGAAAAAAGTGAGGGGTCATAGCATATTATGTCCCCCCCGTCTGAAAAAGTGGGGAGACACGTCCCCCCTGTCCCCCACCAAATTGCGCCCATGGCCAAACGTATGATTGAATGAGATTTGGTTGGTGACAGTACGGGACCCACAAATGATTTGCCATCCAGAAAAAGTTGGATGGTTTCTTCTGTTTAGGTTGTAGAGATTAAGATTTGCTATGTTTTGCTTATGCATTGCTTGTACTAGCTAATCCAGCGTAAAAGTTTTTTTCATTTTGAAAAAGTTATAAAAAAGAATGTAGTTTTTTCTGGTTACATTACACATTACTGTTGCAACCCATCCCCCAGCAGAAATCCGGGGAATGAATAAGACAAATGGACATTTTCACCCAAACCGGCCTACAGATTTAGTACAGAGTGAATTATGGGTTGTGTTGGTTATCTGCTTTGAACTTTGACAAAGAAATGTTGAATTCATAAACAGGAATACTAAATTTTGTAATTACACCATCATGGACGTAGGCAAGGGGACAGTTAGGCCATGGTATATGTCACCATATCTCATTTTCATACCTTGCCGCCCCATTTTGCTAACTTCGCAAAAAGGTCTTACCACGGTTGAGTGAACATGGCACTACCTAAAAGCAAACAGTGTATTTGGCTATACCTATCATTTTGGCTCCTGCCTCTGCAGGCAGAGAAGCTCATCACTGCATGTTACCAGAAAGAACAGGGAACCTGAGTTTTGAGTTTTGTGCAAAGTGTGTCATATCGTCAAACAAAGTGTCATTGCAAGAATTAACCCAACTACTCAGAATTAAACTGCTGATTTCACGTTTTCTAGAAATTTTTACTTCTTAGTTCCAATTTCCAGGGGGAGAAAATGCCCATTTGCCCCCCTCCCTGCGGACGCCCACGTACAGTAAAAACACTGAATTGCGACTTTGACTTTGTGGGCAAAACATCTCAACAATGAAATTTAAGGCAACTAGGTGTTTAGATATTTTAGAGTTCAATTCATGAACGACAGAAAATGCAGTGTGACTAAACTTTTGCTTAAAACAATTTCGTAAAATTTGAAATGAAACAAATGGAACAAGAAACATAATGAGAATATTTTGATGTAAATGAAGCACAAACTCGGTACATGATACTCTCATATTCAGTAATTTTCGGTATTTGAATTGTTACGTGAAATTTGTATTTTTGGTATTTGTTAAAGTTTGACTGCTTGTGCATTGTTGGATACACGAATATTTTCGTGTATCAAAATGTTTCAAAAGTTAAAACAGCGTTAATTCATATGTTTTATGTTTGCACAGCTTCATGTGGGGTGCATGCACCTTACATGCGGTCCGTATATCCAACGATTACGTTTCCAAGTCACCACAGCGTAGCTACGGTAGGTGACATTTTACAGTATATCACTTTATGATAACACAGTAGAATTACCTTATAACGTCACTTCATAGGGCCGGGGTAAAGGCGTCGTTATAGGCGAGATGTCGTCATAGCCAAACTGCAATAAATCGTTCCTAAAATGGCTTTTCAGTTCAATGCCAAAGCATGGCAAGGATTACAATTGTTCTCTGATTAGGATTGCCGCTTACTGTATCGTGTTTTCGCGTATACTTTGACACGGAAAGGGAAAAATTTTTTTGTCTTTATTTTTCAAAGTTGTAGTCAACGTTATTCTCGGGATATCGAAATCTCTTACAAGTTTTGCCATTTCCGTGCCATTTTCGCTATTGAACGACACAATGATGTCATACTTTTAACATGATTGGTTGCTGCTTCTTTTATTCCACAATTTACGCACTGCTCCACCAAGACTATCGATGAAATTGACTACTCCTGTAACAATCCCTAACACTGTACGGTAAAACTCATAACGATTTGCCTCCATTGCTGCTAATGGCGCAGTCCTTGATGACATTCTCCGGTCACACGTGTCATGGCTCAACGATTGCTGGATTAACTTAACTGCGGTCTATGCGGCCATTAAAGATGTGTGGTAGCTTCACATAGCCGAGCTGACACTTCAAACTGTAAGGAAAACTTGCAACGGTCGTCATAAACGAAAAAACATTATGCGGGGACCGACAAAAAGCGTCGTTATAGGCGAACTGTTGTTATAGCCGAACTCTAAGGCGAATTGTAGTGTATTTAAGTTGGCTGACTGTAAAAGAAGTTAAGGAAGTTTGGCTCATTAGAATCACACTGGTTGAAAATATCGTTTTTGCGTTCACATTTTCTCATGCTCCTGATGTGGGAAAAAGGGAAACGTTTTTAACAATTCTCTACCACTGCGCAAGTTCGAGCATCTTAAAATATCTGTAATAATAAAAAATAATCTTGATAAGCTAACCCAACTTTTAGCATATTTTGCTAACAAAGCAGCTTCGTTTGGATACAAAGTCAGGAGGTTTTAGTTTCCAAAAGGTTTGATGCCAAAAATTAACTCTATGTGTTGAAAGAAAGAACAGTAGGCTTAAAATATAGAATAAACCAAATAAAATCCTTCTTCCACAGTACAAAATTTTTGTTTGACAAGACACATAGTTCAACCAAATTTGTAAATATGCTTCTGCATAGAAAGATAAAACTCACAAGTTTTAAAGCATTTATTGCCTAATTTACTTTATCTATTCGACATCCAGTATAAAAAAACTTATTTTGAGAGTCATGCTATTGGCAATATCAAATTTAATTGTTTTGCAACAACTTTATTGCTTCTTCAGTGAATGCAAACGGACAACTTATTTTTGAGTTTTAACCTTGCAATCAGTGGAGTATATTCCAATGATAGTGCTAAGTTGAAAACTGAGCAAGCTGGTGAAACGCAAAGTAAATGAGCATGTGCAAGGCATAAGAATTTTCGTTGGAAGAATGAAATAAGTCAATTTGTTTTTTTGCTATTTGGAGGATAAAAACTTGTAGAAAATAGTTTACCTGCGTAAGAAATAAATATTGACAAAATTACCACTTTTTCTCAAAACTTGTTCATCAAAACAATTTATGCAGAAATTCAAATTAAACAAATTTTTATTGAAGAATAAGTTTCAAACTGGCCTTAAATTGATTCAAAACAGCAAACAACAAGGTTTGAAGCTACACATCAGTTCGTACATTGAGATTGGAGTTTTGGCGTCATTTAGTGGTGCATTCGAGGGTAACATGTAAGGTAGGTCATTCCCTTATTGAAGAGGATAAGGCTTTCACCTGATTTTTCATGTGACAAAGATATCGACTTTCTTCTTGTGTTGTTTTATCAACAGAAATAGACCAGTTATGTTAACACTACCAAGTCACATCTTTGCTTTTATGGAGTGTTTCCCACTATTTTTAACACTACACCAAACTGGGGCAACCGCATTCTTATAGATAATGTATGTCCGAATACATCCCAGCTACCGCAGTGGCAAACACACTACTGATTTTATGGCCCAAAATAATTTTATCCAAAAGTAACCACTTAATAGGTTTTTTTATTTCAAGGGTTTGTACGCTGAAAGTCACGGGATAATAGAAAACTCGATGTATGATCATCAACACAAGGAAGATTTTTTTTTGAGTTCATCAAACAAATTGCACCCATTTTGGTGGGGTGGAGAACCGGTAAGACGTGTGATTGTAGGTTTATCTCTTGTACACAAAATGAAGTCCAACAAATCGCACAGTTTTTCGTTTGACGTTGTTAGAAGAGAAAGTTGTTTTGTTCATTGAGTTACATCATGAGATTGTACCAAATAACAAATAACCTTTTCTTATGATTCTAACTTCTAACTAACCTGTTGAAGTCAAGTCTCTGTAGGTCATAGGTTCTTAACCAGAGGTGCATTTATCATTTGGGAGTTGATTTCAATGCCAACAGGGGTAAATTTAGGGAATCACAATTTACAACCAAAGTATACCTATTCATTAATAAAAAGTTAGTGTTACACTAAATAGTGGTCAAAATTTATGTCTAATTTGAATCGTTTTCTTTCCACTCTTCTTCACACAAGTAGGTTACTTAGTTTTACTACACCGCTAATGCGCTGCATTATTAGTATTAAGGAATTAAGTTATCATTATAAGAAAATACTCACATTGTTGTGTAACACAATTAATTTTAGTCCTCAGGAGTAATTTCTGATTCCAAAACCATTTTTATCCTATGAATGCATTTGCAGAAGTAAAAAAATATAAAAGTGTTGGAGATACAATGTGCTTGGGATATTTGGCAACGAGTAAACCAGAGAAAAAATGTTCAAATCATCTGCTCTGTAGGCAGTGGCGGATTAAGTGGGGTGCTGACTGGGCTACAGCCAGAGGCCCCCAACATTTAGGGACCCCCAAGCCCTAAGTCGGAAAAAAGTGCAATATGTAAACAATAAACAATACACTGTGAAAGATACCATCGCCAGTTGGAACTAATAAGTAGGCGCTCGGTGCTCAGTCATTGAAATTGCTTCGGTGACATAAAAGTAGTTGATTCCTTGGCTTGTGGTCTGGCCGACACTCACTACCAAGTTAGTACTCCAAGGTCTAAAAAATTAAGGTATTCCATCCGCTTGTCTTATTTTAGTTTCCGATGCGCATGCGGTGTCCACGTCATTTGAACATCGGTCCTGCAGACAACCCCGAAGGAAGATGTGAACTGGTCAAGTGGTGTCAAGTCTCTTAGCAATGGTGAAAGTAATTAGGTTTTATTAGAACAGAGGTTCCCAACCTAGGGTACATGTACCCCTAGGGGTGCATTTGCCTGTCCGAAGGAGTACATTTGAGGTTAGCAATAGAAGCGAAATGTATATTTACATACCTTTTATTTCCAATTATTTATACATATATCTGTGAATATTATTCTCAAAAGTCGTTATATGCCTATTGTTAAATGTATCTATGATTAATCATGCTAAATTGTTTTGCCGTAGGAAATTTTAGGGGAACATGTTCATCTGTCGAAATGCTGAAGGGGTACATGCTTGTCTTTCGAAATGCTGAAGGCGTAAAGGCTAATCTGTCGGAATGCTGAAAGGGTACATGGTCTGACAAGGGTTGGGAAGCCCTGTATTAGAATAACAAATCATGGTGTTATGAAGAGGACTGCCAGAGCTGGCATATATGGCACGTATATGTCCTCGTGTACTTTCATGTATTTGTGTGTTCTTGGTCACTGCGATGCATGTCTGAAGTCTAGCGTGTTGCGTGTGGGAGTGAAGACCTTGCACAATGTAAACTGGTTGTTTAATACCAATTCTGGTACTGTTTACTTCCAAGATGCAAGTTTGGACATTTTGGTACATATTACTTTCATGTGAATCGCCATTGTTTGGTACAATTCTTGATGACTGACTTAAAAAATAATAAACGCAATAATAAAAACAAAAGTCGGCAGATATCGAGTTACTTAAAACTTAAACTGATAATAAGAATTAAACCGTATCAACCACGTCTTAGTTCTGTTCACATTTCGTTCAAGTAACTCCAAGCTTGCTCGCGCTAAACCAGTGTATTCCAACCTTTGAAGGTTTACGGCACTCTACAGGAAACGAAAACTTGCGGCACCCAGTGGCGAACCCATAGCAATTTGCTTTAAGATTTTATGATATTTTGAAAATGTGTTTTTAATGATATATTGAAAAACGTCTTTTCTCGGGGCACCCCTCAGTATTGTAAATGGCACTTCGGTTGGAAACCACTGCCCTAAACTCAATGACTCATTCGATTTTCGACTTTAGTAAGTCGTGAGATGTGCTTTTGGTTAAGAATTTTGTTGAGTGCCATTTTATACGTTAAAGTCCAATAGAAAAATAAGAAAATTGAAAAGTGTTATGTGTTATGAATGAACGTAAAACCATACGTAATGAGTGAACGTGAGTGTCACAACAGTTATTGATAAGCAGGATGTAGTGCTAACAAAACAAGGTGTGGGAACGTAACCCAAAAATCTAGTAATTTTGAAACAGCTTCAAACTCATTTTAAAGCAAAACATTAAAAAGGTGTAGGAACGCTGTTCCCGCGTGTTCCCGGCCCACTACACCCTTGTTGATAAGTGAGTGCATGCTCTTGTTCTTACTAATAGTGTTGCTGATTTGTCCTTGATTGTGAACAGAAAAATGAAATACTGAATTGCAATGAGTAGAACTATTATTTTCACCATATCAATTTAGGACATATCAAACAGGGCTATTATGGTAGGTAAAGTTAGATCAGTGGTCTTCAACCTTTTATTGTAAAACCGCCCCCCTCCCGACACTTTGCTTGAAAATCGCCCCCTTTCCTATAATTTTTCTGAAAATAGTATTTTGTATTGAAAATAATTCAGAGCTAATGAAATGTAAACAGGCAATCTAGTTGGCACAAAACCAAACGAATGCAAATGCATTTGTAGAATAATGCTAATTTCCAAAAAACACCTCATTCCAGCTAATGCAAACATCGCGATGGTGTTTTATCTGCAAGCTTTTTCAAAGCAGGTTGCAAGTTGGTCAGTTTAAATCGAGTTTCCCCGATGTTGCTCATATCAAGGCGATTGCGATATTTATTACGCGTGTGCCGTATTTGGCAGAAACCTTGTTCAGGAAAATACGTCATGGGAAACCCCAATAATATCAGCTTCACCTTTCCTGAAAGTTGAGACGTTCCCTGAAGGTGGAATCGCATTCGTTTATGCTAGTTAGCTGGCAAAAAGCTCTTTCACCCATAACTTTCTACGCAGTGTAACTTTCGGCGTGATCTCCACAACAGAATGTCTTCAAAGCAAGCCTCAATATTTTTTGGAGTCTTTAGTTTAGCCAAAATTGGGTGCTTGGACTTACTTGCCGGTCTAAGTTACTCCTTTCCTAGCCTATACTGTTATGTTACACTATGTCATAAGCAGGGATGTAGCGCTAACAAAAAAGGTGTCGGAACGCACCCAAAAAAACTAGCTATTTTGAAACAGCTTCGGACTAATCTTAAAGCAAAACATGAAAAAGGTGTAGGAACGCCGTGGCACGCGTTCCCGCCCCACTACACTACTGGTCATAAGTCAGATGAACACAGTACAGCAGTGGCGCAACCAGCTCTTCATTTCGGGGGGGTAAATTTTCATGAATGCATACTATATTTATTGAAGCTACAACAATTGATATGATTTGGAAGTTTTGTTGCAAATCTGAAATAGTAATTGGTTTGTTGCGAATTCCGACGTGTGCTGTTTTGCCCATTACTAGCAGATTGCATATCAAGTAGGCTAGGCGTGGGAAGGCAAGATACATGGTCTTACAGTACTTACTTAGTTTGGTAAATGTTCTGTCCATTATGCATATAGTGCTTTACCTTTATGATGTTCCCAGGTTTGACTCTACTGTAGCTTTTAAGTGACTTACCAAATATATCATGGCTAAGGTTAAATAACCAAATTCTTTAAAAGTTTGAAGCATACGGAATGAATTTGCTTCTGAGTTGACGTCAACTTCAAAGGCTGAATTATTTTGCAGTTTTCAAACGCAGGAAGTTGATAAGCCAACATATATTAAAATGTGTAAATTTTAAAGTCAAAATTTCAAGTTTTTAGGTCAAAAGATCGGTTGCCCTATAATCTTCGTGAGAACCGCAATGCGTGACTCCCAACCAAACCAGTCACAATCTCAGTGGTTTTGGATATTTTGTGCAGTGAAGCGTTTAACATAACCATGTTACAGTAGTTTGACCGAGGCGTGGCCAGTCCGGTATGTGTTTTGTAACCTTTGTTACGAACTATGGAATCGAACGTGCATCAAATGCTTTGATTCCAAGGAAACAAATATTGATTTTTTGAAATCATTTAAACATGTGAGTATGTTTTAACCTTCAGAAATCGTCCCCACAACGCATGAAATCGCTCCCTGGAGGGCGATTTCGCCCACGTTGAAGGGGTTAAATTTTGGTTAGGTTAGTTTTAAGGTTAGGTTAGTGTTATTTTGGTCGGAAATCTGGTGTGGAAAGCTGAGTTTTCTGAAAATAATTTTTAAAGAGAATTGTATCTACCTCAGATATGTCATTTGGATATATATATACAGTGGAACTCCGATAATACGACTACCCACTGGAGGGCACTCAATTGGTCGTGTTAACGGGGCTGGGGTGGTCGCGTACACACTTGCATTCCTAAAGGTTTCAAGTATTATCGCGATCACTTCATTTCTAAACTTCTTTCCTGGATTGAAATTTATTTAGCTGTCTTACGTGCTGCCATACCCCGTTACTGTACTATAAAATCACACAACCGAAAAAGTCGATGTCGGCAGTACATATTCCAGAAGAGTTTATAGTATGGGTTTGTTACGTCACATTGGCACTAACTACGCTTGCAGACAAGCGTACTGTCCTACATCCCTATATCCACGATGCTTCAGGACAACGTGATGGAGCTAAGCAAATTGCTGCTGACAGTTTACCAGTTTTCCAGCGTAAGGATACCGATAGAATATGTGTTCGTGTTTACGCGGTGTTCGAATAGCAGTTTTGTAGCAACTGGACTGTGGTCGCTGGCTGGATACTGGGGTGGTCGCGATAGTGAAACAAAAGGTAATGCATTAGCATAGGGAAGACCGCGTTAAAGTGGTCGTGATAGCAAGGTCGTCCACAAGGTGCCACAAGGTCCTCAGAGAGAAATGTTACCAGGGGGTACAAAGAGCAACTATGTCCCCCCTTATTTTCTTGGACCCTCGTCGAAACTTACATACCTTGTTTGAAAAGCAATCAAAATCAGCTGTCATGCTAAGGTTTAAATATAGATTACTTGTTATACTGGCAGCTGACTTACACAAATAATATTAGGCCTGATTACAGAAAAAAAACTGATCATACGCAGGCCCGTCGCCAGGATTTAGAAGCAGGGGGACCAAAAACCAAAAAAGGGGCCAAGAACCAGAAGGGGGGCCACATTTTCAAAATACAGTATTGGATGCATGCAGCAACCGGAAATGGGGGGCACTGATTTCAAATGGTGGGCCGGACACCACTGGCCTCCCCCGCTGACGACGGTCCTGATCATACGTACTTAAACTTTCCCGGGCCCCCGTACCTGCTGGGCCCGGGTACAATGTACTGTACCTCTCGTACCCCGTCTCGTAGGCCGTGGGTGCCACTGTATATTCAAAAAAATATTTGGTGAACATTTATCCATATCGTTTCAAGTCTCCAGCAAGAAAACGAGACTTAAAATCAATGAGTTTCATTCATATTGTGACGTCCGTATTAGTTGAAGATTCGTTTTTTTGCTCAAGCTTTTTTGTTTTAATAATACGAATACTTCAGTTCGTTCATTTACTTTATCCCCATTAACGACAGTTTCATATTTATAGAAATCGCCCCTTTCTACGTTTCAGCCAGGGGTCCCACACAACTTTAATCCGCCCCTGCATGGGAGGGTCAATCCCTTGTAAGTCAACCAGGTTAGTCAAACCACGGTATGCGATTTCTACGGTTTCAGATTATACTTCTGTACAAAATTCTAAAATAAACAAAAAGCAAATTCTGGAAATCGGGTGAGTAGTTATGAGTTCAAGGAGCTGTTGTCCGAAACCACGTGGTGAAACCTTTAAGACCAAACGACCATTTGTGGCTTCGAAGGAAGTTCTTGTATGCGATGGTGTGGAGGCTCAAGAAATACCAGAGTTTATGTAATCCGTGAGTACACTGAGACCAAACGTCGCGTGAATGACGTTATTTATTTCTTGTCGCCTTGCAAGAACTCGAATAGAATACAAACAGAAAAGCTTGAGACGTCTCCAAAATGACAATGATGAAACTGGCTCTCATAATGGTTCTCACAGTGGCTCTCGTACTGGCTCCCAACCTGGGCGAGTTGATGTCTTAAAAAAGCGCATAGCGCCACCACGCACGAGGCGCATTCGGTAAGTGTGATTTACACTGCAATTAGGCTGCTGGACAGAAACCAAGGTGCGCTACAGTTAGACCAGGGGTGCGAAAATATTTTTTGGCGCGACCCTAAAAATAGTTATAAATTCTAGCGACCCAAACATTTCGTGAGCATATAATTTTATGGAAAATACTTTGTATAATTAAATATCAATTTTAAAACTACTATTGACAGTCGCCATTTTCTTGCACTAAATTGTATGAAACCTAGCACATAAATGAGTAAATGATTGCATTCATTCTAAAACTAAGCAGGCAGCCAGCGCAAAACTTTCTAATCGGGAGTAAAAAATGGTACATGTAGAAGCAATCCGTTATAAGACAAGTACATGAACAGTATTTATGATGTCACAAAAAATTAATTGACATTTAGCTTCTACAACAAAGAATACACGACTTGAAATTTGTGATGTCATATAGTCATGAAATAAGGCTAAGTGAATCATAGGGCCATTGCAAAAAGTCAAAATTTGAAATGACTTTAAAAAGTTGATCTGATAAAAATGAGCATAAATTTTGGTATCAGCACTCCAAATTCAGTGCAAGTCGGCTCTAAAATCTAGAGCACCAAATGTTGTGTTGGTCAGTGACGAATTTTGTTCACGTACAGGAGTACCTCATTTCTGCAAAACCAACTTGAAACAAAGCTTGTTTTGATAAATCATCAAACTTCTAAAACCTCTGGAAAAA
>JGI24159J19872_10011647_pt1 | contig 11513 bp, 8 predicted proteins | sample Ectturendosymbi4_FD_19872 | JGI IMG/M metagenome (IMG submission 19872) | reverse complement strand
GCACCATAAAAGCCATCGCATGCAGTAAACCAACCATTAGTGAACATTAGAGCAAATGAGAATACAATGGCACAATAGTTGATCAGTGTAAACAAAGGTTAGTCTAGCGTTTTTCTTCAAAGGTTTTTCTTCAAAGGTCTTTTTTTCTTCAAAGGTTTTTCTTCAAAGCGTTTTTCTTCAAAGGTCTTCAAAGGTAAACAAAGGTTAGTCTAGCGTTTTTCTTCAAGTTCAAATGCCACTGAACTTTCACAGGTAGATGCCATTCAGAAATGTCTTCCACAGTCGTTAAGCCCAAAATGGCACACTGGTCAAGTAGGACATTGCCAACTGTAGATAACATAGCCTACGTGCTACATCGATATCTACCTGTGCTGCACCGCAGAGGTCAACATAAACGCAATGCGACCCTTGCTCCTTGTTGGTTGTTGACGTTCACTTCAGGCTCAGGTCACACATACAGCTGATTGTGGTCACAGGATTTAGCTCCGGTCTGCTGACTCAGTTCACTGGAGTTGAACGAAAAAAGAAAGAAAAATTAAGACTCGGTCTACTGAGAAACTTCAGAAGGAAGACTCAGTTTTACTCTGGAGAATCTCCTTTTTTTCATTCTTTAAACTACGCTACGTGGACATGACACCATGGTAACACATTTTGAATCTAATTAATTGAATTCAGCATTTGCATTATGAGATAAGATGCCAAATTGTTCTGCTCCTTTTTCAAAAAATCACGAAGACTTTGGCAGTTGAAGATCTCTGGCTTACTGCACATGATGTGCAGCCCAACACTGAAAAATACTAAAATGCTACGGCAAATGAGGTCCTGGACTGCCATGATTGTTATGACATAAGTCCCACTGTTTTCATGGCGGAACCAGAACGAGTCTCAAAGTCTGAGTTTGTTTGAGCATGTGGCTCAGTGTTGGCACTTCTCATGCTTTCGCATTAAATCTGATGCAATGAGAGAAATTTCTAAGTCTGAGGTCTGACAGAAATGATCACTATCCGGTTGTCGGTTGCAGTGGCGATTCTAGAATTAAAAAAGTTGGGGGGCACTGCGGGGCCAAGAAAACATGTAGGGGGCCAACATAAATGTCTATCTTGCATGGTGATTTTTCGTTGCTTTGAAAATTAAGTTGCTATGATTAACCCTGTCAAACCCAATATAAGCTTGTGAATATCGTTAAATATGAACTAGCGTTAAAATGTTCACTAGAGACACCTAAACGCCACTGCAGATGAAATCACACACATGTACTGCTATGCCAAATATTCTGTGCTAACCATGCAACTTCTACAGGACTGCACATGTAAAACGAAACACCATTTTCCGTACACAATTTTGCCGACCCACATGAACGAAAACTCCACGAAAGTGAATACAATTCACATGAAAGCGAAATGAGTCCATTTCCAACCACCTATTCCATATTGACACAGAGACAAGTAGGCTGTTGATAGTGTGGCGGCCAGAAGATGAGGGAGATCTATTGCTGCTGGTTGCTTTCCTGTTAGTTAATGCCCCGAATTGCTATCTTTCGCTTGTGCTTGCTTCAGTAGTTTAAGGCGATGCAGTAAACTGCAACAATAGCCAATTAATTTCGTCAAAATATTCTTACTACAAAACACATGAAAAATAAGCCATTTGCCAACGGATTGGTGACCACTGATTAATCCGTTTTTGTAGTAGCTTATGGACATTTTGTGATTGTGTTGATACCATAACAATGTTATGCAACTACTATTGCAAGTGTAATGCCCATCTGCAGCGTGGATAGGGTGAGGACTATTCAATCCAATATGCAGTTAGCTTCAGAGAGGTTTCGGCACCAGTAGCACCTAAAGTAGCATAGCAGCGCCGCAGTAGGAATGTGTGTATCGTTTTTAGGGGAATGCACCTGATACCAAAACGTAACAGCAGGCGAAAAACTTATTTCGAAGAATATTCCCAACAAAGTTGTTCATTTTAATGTTCACACTGAGTAGTCTGTACCCACACATTACAGCAACTAAAACGATGTTTTCGAACGGCAGAAACACACAAGCGTTACGACTACAACAGTTCACATGTCCGATTTCAAAGTTTCGCAACAGAGCAATAGCAATCCGCTGTAAACCAAGTACAAAGCTCGCAGATGTGGGTTGAACCCAACCAAGTCAGTGTCCCGAATCAATGTAGCAATATTAGGAGTTTTCCTGGACCCAGTCTATCAGCGCATGCAAAATTCGACCGACCACGCCATCCAAAACCACGTGTGTTGGCAAGGCGGGATATTTACTTCAGGAGCGCTAGAATCGTTATCGTCACTCACAGGTCAACAAATGAAAAAGAGAGTGCAGGCCGCCTAGGCTCCCCAGGACTGCCAGACTTGCGTTTTTGACGCCAAATTTCACAAATTTGACTTTTTTAGAGGCACGTGGCGTCAAAAAAAATTGTTTGCTTTTTGGCAATATTTCGCTTTTTTGGAGGCAGTTGGCACATGCTATCAGACTGGTGCCTTCGCTCCTCAAATCTCTTGCCAACAGTGTTATTAGAATTTTTTAGACAGTGCTTGGTGTATTTTCCCAAATGTTGTCTGGCAACCCATAGAAGAATAAAGTTGTCACATATCTCGCAACCCATAATGCCAAAGGTTCGAGTGGAAAATGAAGAATGCTACAACTTTATTCTTCTGAAATGTCCTGCAATTAATAAAGAATTTTAAATTTCATGTTGTTTAACAATTTGGCTTTTCTGCCCGGTTTGGCTTTTTTCTCAAAAGGTGTCTGGCAACCCTGCGGCTGCAAATGTTACTCCGAAAAGCAAAAATTGCTCTACGGCTTCCGAAGTAAATGACCGGTTCGCCACTAACCAAAATGGCATCAGCGTCGAACTACAATCGCTTTGTGAATCTAATACCACTTACGTAAGATGTTTCGAAGTGATATACACAAGGAAGCAGAACGCAATACTGCAGCCAGGATAAATTCGTATAAATTAACGGAAACCAATTCTTAATACTTTCACAAAACTTTTGCTACTGGGACAAGCAACAATCTGCCGAAAGTAATATAATCTAGATCCCTCTCATACTGAAATGCACTACAGATCAATCTTCCCATTTCTGCGATTGTGTCTTAGTTTCGAAATGAATTTTTCAACGCAACGACCGCGCTCTGACTAAATTTCTCGCAGGATCTGAGCAGTGGCGTGACTGACGGAGGGGAAAGCAGCCTCCCCTGACAAGGTAAATAGAAAGTCTGGGCCCCCTTTAGTTGATATTTTCATATTTAGTATTCTTTAATTTGTTGTTTTTTGCATTTTTCGGGGTGTTTTCGATTTTTATCTAGTGTGGAGATCCACGACATTCAGAGATTCATTATCCTTACCTAACTTTTTCTGAGTTTTGGCTAATGGGCTCATCTACGGTGACCAGTTGGCCCCCTTCAGATAATCTTTGCCCCCCCCCTTGGCTCAAACCTCTAATTACGTCACTGGATCTGGAGCAACTACTGGTGTGTGTCATCATAAACAACTCTAGTTTCACGACAGTCAAAAACAACAACACAGCTTATCATGCATTTGGAAAATATTGAATGCAGGCTAGAGGGTTACTAAATCATCGTTTAAAATATTGCTGGCGGAAAGTTATCTACTGTATATGTCAACCAAACGAACTTGAGCGGGAAATTACGAAAAAACTGGGGGGCCAAGCAGGGGGGCCAAGCAAAAATCTGGGGCCCAAAGCCCACCCAGGCCCCCCCTTAGAATCGCCACTGGTCGGTTGGATATCCGGCAAGATAGTGAGTGTTCAATCGGATACAGATATCCAAAAGCCTTTCAAGCCGGAACGGGATAGGCCTACGGGTAATGGTAGGCTATACGATCTGAAACGCTTTACTCAATATTTTAAGGATTTAGGCAGGAAAAATAAATTTTGGTCACTTGTGACCTCTTGGAGAAAGTTACACACAATCATTTAGTTATTATCTTCAGAAACATCTTTTCAGCTTTCTGTGGCAAAACTCCAAGTCCAACTATGCACCATTTAAATAAAATTTTGGAGAGTTTTACGGATAGTATGATTTCAACAATAACAGGATTCGGATCGCAAACGGATGTCACTTTTTAAAAACAGGTTAGGATCGGATAGTAAAATACTATCCGATCACATCTGAGGTCTGATGTTTTGATGACAAATCTAATGTTGACTGGACATAGTTAAAGCAGTGGTGCAAAATTTTCTGTTAACTTTCGTAGCACGCAGAAATTTGAAATAGCCCCACACATTTAAGCTTTGCCATAATACTGCACTAAAATTATAAAGTAGGCATTACTACATCGCTGCAAATCCCGTTCGCGCACTCCAGTGTTTGGTTGATCGGCACGAGTGCGCGACTACATTTTTGCACTCTGAGTTAAAGACTTTAAATGGAGGCCAAGCAAGGCTAGATGGAAATCGTGTGATAGAAATTTCTTACAGCTAAATATTTTCTTCTTAAGTTGCCTTCTTTTCCATTTTGTTGTTGAATTGTTTTCACTTTAATTCCTAATGCCTTCTTTCTATTACGTTTCCTGCTAACTCTATTTGTGTATCTATTGCATTTTACATTTGTTGTTTCTTGCTACTGGGCATTGGCAGAACCGTCGCCAGGGCAGAAAATCTTCAACAAGGGGCCTTCACGTTTGTGCAAGAGGGCTTGACATTACAAAAATTATAGTGTTTCATAAGCACCACCGATTATAGTGTTTCATATTTCGATTTGGGGGGCTTAGCCCAAAAAATTCTCCCCTATGGCCATAGCCTGGGGACTTGGCATTGGGCAAGTGTTCTTTCACTGATGCTTGGTATTGCGATAATGTGCAGATTACTGATCTCTCTCCATTTTTATCCTTCGTATGTTGCATTGCGCTCTTGGTCAAATCTTGCAATTTGGTGCATATTGCTTTGTTTCCATTTCATTATTCTTTCTAGGTAGCCTATAGTAGCAATGGAACCATATAGGCCTAGTTTATATCAGCGTTGCCATAAGCTACGCCCGGAATTTCCCGGAATGTCCGCAATTTTGGTTGTTAAAGTTTGTGTCCACAAGCAATTTTTTTTAATGTTCTAATGTCCGGGACTTTGACAGTAACTAAATTATGAATAAAAGAATTGAATTGTCGGTATTCGCAGAGAAAAACTTGCCTTTTTTGTAATTCATCGCTTGCAGCCTATTGTGTAACAAATCTGTCATATTTTTCTTCTGTGATAATGCATGATGCTGTTTTGCGGTGTATTGGTAGTGTTGCAATCTCTCCGTTGGCGTTGCTTTGAATGTGTGATTCACCACCAATGGGATATGCGCGAAGAACAACACCACATATATGTGGCGCGAACAAGCAATAATAGAGTGATTGCGGCGCATGATCTCTATTGTTACTTGCTGCCACAATGCGAAGCTTTGCGCACATGCCGCTCGGGATTTACGTTCGCAACAAAATGGTGCTGTGACCAGGATGTGAAGGTCGTGCTGTGTGAAAACGTCCCAAGAAGAACGTGCGATCGGTGCGGTTCGTTGTAAAAAGGATGGAATGTTGTTGCAACCTCTCCGTTGGAGTTGTGTTGAATGTGTGATTCACCACGAACGGGATGTGCGCGATGAATAACACCGATATACATGTGGCGCGAACAAGCAATAATAGAGTGGTTGCGGCGCATGATCTCCATCGTTGCTTGCTGCCACAGTACAAAGCTTTGCGCACATGCGGCTCGGGCTTTCCGATCGCAACAGTAGTTGTAAAAACATACTGAAAAATCCCAAATAGCACTTGTTTGTTGTCGCGAAAGGCAGCCATTTAGGACTGTCAGGAATTTTGCGTCTTCAGGTAGCCTCAGATTATCTGGAACTGTAACATAAAAATCTGGTGTTATCTGAACAGTCCACGGCAGCCAAAGACTGCGCCATTTTCGATTGATGACAATTAATGGACGTTTCTAACCAGAATGGCACAAACGTTTCGAATGATATAATATTATATGCACCGAGATACGCTGTTCTGCTAAACACACAGAAAAGACTGCTCTGGAACCGTTACAAAATTGAGCAATTTCAGTTTTAACGGTAAAGGCTTTGGAAACTGGAAGCAGGCAGGCCCGCATCCAGGGCTTGGGCAACCGGCCAAATGAGCGCCCAAAAAATCTTTTCCATTTTTCAAGACATCTTTACTTGGAACAACAACAACAAATTGCAATAGATCCCCCTGTCTCTAGCACGCCGTGCCATGGAGCCTGGACACTCTGCACTAACCTGTCCATCGAATCCAAATGCACGACGCCTCAAGTCGAGACACCCATTTGTACCCGCTGCACAACAACTCGTCAGTTTTTCTGACAACAGCAACATACGTGCGGCGTACTGGGCGTATCACCAATGGAATGCGGTGTGGGCAGGGCCGGATTAAATGACAAAGTCGTGACCGTGAGGCCCCCTAAACGCTCAGCGCAACTGCGTAGCGTTTTACATGCAGATCAGAAAATTACCTCTTTCCAGAAGAGTTTTTGACAAAAACTGACAAGTAAATTCGTGAACAAATGTTCATAATGTCACCTAGCTGTCTGCCAACTAAATTAAGCCAAACTATCTGGAAAACCATGCAGCTACATTTACTGATCACTAAATAAAGCAACTTCTGTCCTTCTGGCATGTTTTATTCCTGAAGTTACTTTCATCTATAACTTTAAAGGTTTGTGCAAAAATCCTGGGAAATTATGGAAGACTGCACGTAATAGAACACAATGGAAATACATCATAGAACATCGAGGGCTGGATCAGCCATGATACCGAAAGAGATTCCTGAAGTGACCACGAGGTAAGTGAATTCAAGCACGCTAAATGACACGACACGATTGTGTTGAAACACAGCATTTTCTTGAAACAACGTGCTTTTTTGGTCGACCTGGGTGTCTAGGTTTCATTATGAAAAGTCGCGTGTCTAGGTTTCATTATGAAAATCCGCTTTTTCGAAATGATAAATTCATCAGCAACTTCAATAATATACAGACAACTTTTGTATTACAGTGTTTGCATGCGCACATCAGGTGAGAAAGTATGCCTATCGGGTGGAGCAGAAAGTGTTCAATCGGTTCACATCAGGCCCGTAACCAGCTTGGGACACTAAGAGGGGCGAAGAGTTTTCTGAGAGGGGCCCAAATTTTTTGAACTATGTCCAATAGTTTCAAAATATATCCAACAAATTTTTCCAGGGGGGGGGCAAAAATTTTTCTAGGGGGGCTTCGCCCCCCTGGTTACAGGCCTATTTTACATCCTCATATAAGATCATTGTTGGGGATGATATTATTGTATCTAATGCCAACTGAAGAAAATGGTGAAACAAGGGTTAGGGTTGATTGTTTAAATTTCGATCTTTCTTTATGCATACAAACTAAAAAAACAAATTTCAATTACGAGAATAAGGCATTGGGATTATATTTTTGTAGGATTTTACAGAAGATCCCGCTGCAGTTCAACATTGCACAACTTTTCCGAGTTTAATAACAAATGTACTCCTACAATTGATGAGAGATATAATCAATGGGGTATGTTATCAGCGTTATGAAAAACGTCATGAACAACAAAAAGGTCGCCCAAATGTTAATGTTTGCGGTGCAGAAGAAAATTTGGAAGAGTAACTGCTGTATGAAATCAGTATTCGATTATGGTTTCAATTCAAATAAACACACTCATATGCTTTTGTTCGTAACACAAGGTTTCTGGGTTTTTATTGTACGAATAGTTTTTTTTAGTGTATGATCTGGGTTTATTTGCAATCACTGAATGGGAGCTCTGCATGTGATTGTCGAACACAGACATCTTAGCAGGTAATGCAGCGAGACAGTGACACTGCTGATAGCGGTAAGCCACATATAGTTTTATATTGTGTGAAAAGAAGCATGTGAAAATCTGTAGCAGTGTTTCCACAAGTTTGAAAAATCCATGGTTGATGTGAGGCTGTGATTGACGTGTCAGAATGAGTAGCTTAATCAAACGACTCTTTTGCAAGCTTCTTCTCACACAGTATAAAAATACGTAGCTTGTTAGAATACGTCTAAGCAGACGTGTGGGAATACGTCTTTATCGTTAAGGTTTCTGCTTCTTAGTGAGCACTTAGTGCAAAGCTATATTTACTGTGGCGAGTTTTCGTAATTCAACTGCTCAGTTTTTTTGTCTGCGTGGTGTTCTAACTTTAGTAAGTTGTCCGATATGTCTTGTCAACAAATAGTTCTATAGCTTTTCATTGCTGGAAACATTTTTTGCGAGAGTGTCTAACTTTCTTGTTTTTCTCCGCCCATGTTGTTCTGGCCGTTGATTATTCTTAAATTATGATCATTTGTAGAAAGTGCTCGACAAAATAGGTATTAGGCAGTTCATAAAAAGAAAAAGCCTTTCTGATAGCCGAAAAGTAGAAAACATTTCAGATGCAAGATTGAGACTTGAAGTTCAGCCAGCACAGACTAATGCGGTAGAAAGGGTAAAACCTTTTATGAACGTCAATTTGCATTTCATCGTCAGCAATCTGTAAAGGATAAGCAAAATTTTGAAGTTTCCCTCCCTGGAAAAAAACTCTGCGGACGCCCATCGATGCACTGCTTTCGATGTACTTTTTGGGTCATAAAGCGTGGTGCTGTTTGGTTCAATTCTTTCAATTCACTCAAAAACGATACTTGCCAAAGTTGTCAGTTTCCTTAAGGAAAATTTTAGGTACCCGGTATGGACTTGTAGGGACCCGATTTTTCTGATTCTAGGTACCTGGTTTTCTCTGGTTTTAGGGACCCAATGATAATTTCGTCTGATTCTAGGGACCCGATTTTCAATTCTAGGGCCCCGAATCGGGTCCCTAAAATACCTTAAAAAACCCTGATATAGCCTAGGTTAAAAAAACCCTGCCTATATGGTAGACACAGTAAGCCTAATGAAAAAGCTCTACAATTTTGACGCATGACGAAAAGCCTGAAAGCATGAAAAACCAGTTAAGAATTGTTTTTTGATATTAAAGCGCGAGGCACCGGGCATTTGCCCGGTTTTTCCGATGGTTAATCCGGCCCTGGGTGTGGGCGGATAACCCTACAAGACTCCGCACTTTCATCCCCAACACTGGCACCCACCCTCTCGGAATGGCCTTCCCAAGAACAGCCTGGGTCCGGCTTAACCGCCTCCGCACCGGTGTCGAACGTTTCCGCTCCTGCTTGAACAAATGGGGTATGGCCTCCTCTCGGCCTGTGAGTGTGGCGCAGAAGAACAAACTGTCGACCATGTTGTCCTCGAATGTCCAATCCATCGACCTCCTCGTGGACTGCACGACCTGGCGGTTCTGTACGATGCGACAATCGAATGGCTGCTCAACACTTGCCCCAAGACAGGCGCGTAGCCAGGGTGGGGGCGATGGGGGCAATGCCGCAGTGCCCCTCCAATTCCGAAAGTTACAGTTTTCAGTTAATTAAGCTTTTGGTGTGTAAGCCAAAGAAATATTTCGGTGCAAATCAACGAAATTACTGAGAACCTATCCGACTTCAGCTTTTAGTTGAACCTGATCAAAGTAGTATGGTTTACCAATAATATAGTCTACGATTATTCAAACATTGTGTATAGTGTAAATGCTGGAGAAATCATGCCATGGCTGACTTTACCAGAGGTATAAGCTTCGTGTGGAAGTTGGTGATCACGAAATACAAACTTGTATCAAAACGCTTGTAATCACTAACCGAAAGTAAAAACAAGGCGTAACTCTTTTCGCAGCTGTTACTGATGCACCAGCTTGCTGTATCCCACGTAATGGTGATAAAAGCTTCATTTCAAGACCATCGCAAAAATTCCTCTCTGATAACTCTGGCGTGCTACAAATAGCCTACTGTATAACTTGCCTTTATCAGCAGCATCAGCAGTAGCCTTAAGTGGACATCATATATTTTTGCTTTTGTACAATTGTAAAACAAAATGCGTGAATACGGCGGTGATGTATGTTTTGTATGTGCTGAAGCCATGGGCGTCGGAAGTATTTTTTCCAGGCTGGGTCAGATAGGGTATTTCCAAAATTTTTCTAGGGGGGTCTAAAAGTGGTGAAATTTGTTTTTTCTCACTCGAAACTATGAAAACAACTTTTTCTGCTGAAATTTTCAAATCCAGGGGGGCCTTGAATCTCCTGCCTCCCCCTTCCGACATCCATGGTTGAAGCTCAAACTCTGGATAAGACACCATCCAGTTTCAAAATCCTTTTTATTACGAGTTGGGCCATAATAGTCACTGTTTATCAGCAATAGCATTCATTCTACATATTTATGTGTGATAATTAAACATGCATTGTGACGGTTCAATCACAATCATGTGGAGCCTTAACGTTTTCATTAATGATTTCACATTCCTTGCCGGCGTGTAAAAAACTTTCGTCTGATGTTACTTGTCACCCTATCTTACAGTAAATTTGAAATCATTCAGCTGCTACGGGAAGAGTTAGCACCAAAATCTACCGTAATTAGGAAGATGTGCGTCGGAAGGATTTTTTTACAAAGGGGAAGGTCATTAGCGGATTTTTCCAGAAGTAGCCATAAAGATCTTTCCACAGGAGAGCCAAAAGTGGTGAAATTTCATTTTTCCTTCTCAAAACTGAGAAAACAAAACTTGTTTGCTAAAAATGTCGTATTCAAAAATCCAGGAAGACAAGGCCCCTTGTCCCACCTTCCGACACCCATGAGTAGGAAGCATAAGCGTAGCCAGGGGGGGCCAAAGAGGCCATGTCCCCCCCTAAAATTTTTAGAAAATATGGTAATTTTGTGCTTTGAGAGGAGTTTGTCCAAACAAAATAGGGTTATTCGCCTAAAATCAAACAGTTTGGCCCCCCGAAATTTTCGGGCTGGCTACGCCACTGGTAGGAAGATGTTTTTCATTTTGGGAGTGCTGATGGCATTCGCACTGCCATTACCTACAGATAGCTTGCCATCTGTTTTCTTGACGTGTGACTAAAATGAAATGAAATTATTTTTTTTCCCAGTCGATTCGATTTTGGTATTTTTACACTAATGGATTAAAGAAAAACTGCAATAGCTTACGATAGCATGGCTAGATCAGCGGAACACAAACATTTTCGAGCGCCACCCATATCCGAGTTTGCAGACCTCGCGACCTAAACCTCGAAAAACGTATAAGAAAATAAGGATTGTATGGATGATTTTTGGCAACAAGTTGGTAAATTCATTTTTATTGTCAGCCATCTACCTTTTTCTCAAGTGCCTACGCTCTACGCTACAGACGGACACAGAGAAGCAGAAATAACGTTGAAAATACACAGCTCCAGTTTGACTCGCCTCTGCGCGACCCATTTTTGACCCTTTTCCACCTTTGTTTGGGTTTCGTCCAATACTTTGGGAACCACTGGGCTAGATCAACTAACCAGCCATTGCTGCAGCGACAAGGTTTTCTTAACTTTGTTGCAGAAACGTGGTGATGACAAATTGTGGCTTCTTTTTTGCAAAAAAAAACGAAGCCACAATTTATCATCCC
>JGI24159J19872_10011644_pt1 | contig 11514 bp, 4 predicted proteins | sample Ectturendosymbi4_FD_19872 | JGI IMG/M metagenome (IMG submission 19872) | reverse complement strand
GCCCAGGGCCAGGCAAAGTGGGCCAAGGTGGCCTAAAAGTCCTCCACTTATGACGTCACTCACAAAAAACCCGCACCCCCAAGCAAAAAATTTTTTTGAGTGCAGGCTAGAAGACTTGCCGCATCTTTTGAGACTTTTACCTGGTCTGTAGAGCATACCGGACCGGAGAAATTCCTGCACAAAGCCACGTGCGTTTAGGTTTTTTTTTCCCGAAAATCCCTGAATCCTGGCGGACGCCAAAGAGTTAAAAACATTTTCCAAGTTTTGATAAAGGAGAACATTTTTAAAAGTAATCCAAAATCCACTAAAGCATCATTTTGTTTTGACATTGACATAATTTTACAATTTAAGGTATTTCTTCTGATAAAAGCGACGGCAATCCACACTTTACGCGGAATGGGACAGTACGGCGCCACCGTTTCAGCGATGAAATGTGAAATGTGTTTTCCTTTGAAATGTCACCAAAGTGCAAACATTCGCACTGCCGTCGCCTGGGAAGCATGTAAGCGCAAGAGTTAGTCTGGTACTTGTCCCAGATCTTTCCAATTATGCTGTATTTATTGCAATGCATGATGCATACTGTGGATTTGGAAATGCCATTATTGCATATTCGTACACCAATAGGAAACCGATGGCAAGAAAGTATGATATATTCTTAGATTAGCTGTGAAATGCAATCAAAATGATACCTGCGTGAAAGATCAAGCAATAGATTCTGTCCTGGCTTAACTTTTGTGTAAACTAACAAACACCTCATGCCAGCAAAAATTAACGTCATAAGACATATTTCTTTGCACACGTGGTCACGGTCGCACTAAGTGCTTCCAAAATACTGACGGACGAGAAACTACACTGTCCACTGGCCATCAGGATGGCAACAAAAACATTTATGAAACAAACATCCTTTGTAGTCTAAGCTTCAAAGTATTTCAAAAACACACATTTTTTCGCATAATATATTTGCGACCACCATCGCTGAAACGTCCCATCGCCAAAACGGCGTTGCTGAAACAGCAGCGCTGAATTGGCAGCGCTGAAACAGCAACGCCGAACTGTCCTAGACCACACTTTATACATGGTACAGTAAACAAGGCATCATTGAATTGTTACACCAATACTGTTATTGAAAATACTGCTTCCTTCAAAACAACATATAACATATATAGTAACAAAATAATGTGAATTTTCAGTAGAAACAATGTTCAAAAAACATCAGTTGATGCAATTTTTTTCTTTTCAGAATTCTTTTCAGGTTGAACAATGGGTGTAGCTAAAGATCTGCAACTTGGTTGAATTAGCATCAATTTAAAGTATTTTCTTCAGTATAACATTGGTATCATTGAAAAAAGAGCATACTTTCATAAACACAACTAAAACTGTCAGTCATTGTACTAAAAAAAATTTGAATGGAAATGAAACAAAGGAACTTTAAATGAGTTTGTTTTCATTTTTCTTCACATTACATAATCACATCTTGCACTAAAGGTTTATCTGGTTCAGGGGATTCAACAATGACACTCCTAGACACATGGAAAGACATGATATGCTTCAAATTTTTTAGGACACACTCTTAAACATTGGCTGATGAAATAGCTTCTCTGGAAAAATACTTGGCAAGACACACAATTGATCATACTCACATATTTACTCTAATCACCTACAGATTTGTGCTCCTCAAAATATATATATATAACGGGGTCCAACCTGTCGTGCTTGGATAATGTCTTTGACGAATTATTGGAAGATCAATAACAAGACTACTCTCAATAAGACATCATCCAGACAGCTAATCCAGTGGTTGTCAACCTTTTTTGTATCGGTACACACTTTTAAATTTGCTAGAAAACCTGTACACCCTTGCCATGCACTAAAATTTAGTGCTGCAAAAGTGTGAAATGTGAGCGATTTTTACACTGCAAATGTCACTTTCTTAGCAAATACTTGCGTATCACTTCTCAAAGTTCCTAAATACCAAAATCTCATCCAATAAGCGACTTAAATTTTTGATCGCATGCCAACAACCTACCTTGCGAGCAAGGATTTTCTGCTCTTGTTGCAGTAAAAATAAAAAAAAACTCTATCAAGGATGTTGATCCTCTTATAAAAAAAAGCCTTTGAAACAGGGAAACCACATTTTTCACAACTGGCGGATGAAATTCAACGGGAACAATCACAGCAAATGAGATGATTTCTTTTTTATTCATACTTGGTATTGTACAAACTTCATGAACAGGAAGAATAACTTTCATTAATTTTAGTTTTACATGTGCCGTGTCCTGCCGTTTTCTGCATTGTTACAACTACATGCAAAACGCCCAAGTCAATATCCTCATATGTAAATGGCTGCACGATCCATGACAAAGAATTCAGATTCAAATAAAGCCAAAAATTGCCTTGAAAATTAGTGGATATTGGGTATCCTTGTTGAGGAAAGAAAACACGCAACTCTTGCCACATTTGAAACACACGCTCCAACACTTATCTGGATAAGCAGCATATCTCAGCATGAAATGTAACCTTATTGATAGTCTGCTATCATGTCTTTGCACACTTCTGAAAATGTTCAATGCTTCTTTGAATATGAGAGGATGAATTTCTCAAATTTTTGACATCATCAAGAACAATCTCCAGACCTGACCTCTGGTTATATTCTTAAATTAAGCTCTAACCAAAAATTCTCGATCAATTATGCACTGAGTTGAAACCTAGGTTTATTTTCGCTAAGACATTTCGGTCATTTAAAAAAAAAAAATTTAAAAATTTTGTTGTTTTTTTTCATTTTGCGACACTTTTGTATGACTGAAAATGGCAATATGACCAAATTGACTTAAGTTTTCTCAGCCATTTCAAAACAACTTCGGTCTATGACCGAAATATCACCCCAAAAAATGGGTTGAAACATAGTCATGGTAAATGTTTATGATTTTTCGGACAACTCCATCAGCAGTGCATTGCATGTCTGCTGCTCCATTGGTAACAACTGCCTCATACTTCATCCAATCAAAACCATATTTTTCAATGAACTGATTAAATTTGGCAAAGATGGCTTGAGCAGTTGAGCAAACTCCAACATTTAAGACAGCACAACTTGACAATGTTTTTTGTTTCCTGAATGGCAAGCCTACAACACAAAATCAACTGAACCTCTTCCGAAATATGTTGTTTCATCGAGCTAAAAACCAAACAACTGAGTTTTCTTTAGCCTGTCAAGAAGTTGTTTTAACAAATCTACTGAAATATGAAGAGATCTACGTTTAGTTGTAATGCTCAATAGTGGAATTTTTCTTACTTTTGAAACAGCTTTTTTTTCTTCACAAAAACAGCTTTTTTTCCTCTATCAACAATGACTTTCTGAAGATACTTCAAATAATGCTTTCGATTATTTAGAGTAGAATGCTGTGACCTCACAGGTTTTTAATATGTCCTGAAGCCAAGTTACATTTACCAAATACGGTTGTATAAAATAGGCAATACCCTGAGGGATGCGGGTTCAGCATTTCTTTTTTTTTGAGAACAAAACCCACACACAATGCAGGCATCGCTCCTCCGTTCATGCTTCTTAACAATACACGCCTTTTTCTTTTGAATAACTTTCTTTATAAATGTACACTACTAAATCTCGACCTTACTCCTGGAAAAGTGGGCTACGTTGCATTCAGCATGTGACTTACTGACATCCTTACTCTCACATGATTAACTGGAAGTATTTCCTTTGATAGTTACTATTATGCTATTTTTTACAACTACCTTTCGCCAATAAGTTTTGTTGCATGTCAATTTTTTTTGAGGATCAACAACTTATTACAATACCTTTCAAAAATATAAGATGATAACAGCCTAAAAACTGAACTGAAAAAAGTGCAAAGTTAAAAATAACACTTCTTCTTGGTATAAATTCTCACTTAGCTCCAGCTAACTGCTTGAAAAGTAATGTGGAAAATATTGTTACGTGTCTTACTACAAAACGATAATCATTGCAAAGAAAGGCATGGTTGGTACATTAGCTTGTAACAAAAAATTCAAGCTNGAGCAATGGTTCCCAAACATTTCTTACCTGCACACTCCGGGATGTTGCATTTAAAGAAAAAACATNATACGTGATGGCCTCTGACCAACAGTACAAACAAAGAGGCGGGAAAAGACTGACAGAGACAATGCACAACCCNGATAGATTCGGCTTTAAAATCTGTTGAAAGTTAACACAGTGCTGGAGCAAAGGGCATATGTGGGAAAATGTGACTGTTCTTGAAGAGCACACACATATATGGTACACCCCTGTACACCCCATCAAGTTGGTACACCCCAGGAAAATTCTGGTACACCCTGGGGTGTACAACACGCCCAGTTGACAAGCACTGAGCTAATCCACTGCAAATATGCACTAACCTTGAATCAGACATGAGGAAACTGTACATTCTATACAAAACAGCTTTCAAGAGGGTGTAGTAAAGGTCTCATGTTAGTTGATGTTGGAAATGTGTTCAGTAATAAAATAAATAAAAAAGTCAATCTGGAAAATTTAAGACTATGCTATACACTTACCTACCTCAACACAGCCACAACACACCAGTAACACTAAAATAAGGTTTAGCATCCTATAACAAAAGGGGGTAGCACAAGATTAAACACTGTGGCAATCGCAATGTACACCACCTCCATTTAACCACTGATGCATAAACTTAGTGAAGCCAGCATAAATATATAATAAGTATGATTTGCATAGGTCAGGTCAGCAGTTAGTTCATANCAACTTGAAAGCATCAAAATATGGTGGGATCACAAAAGACAAGGACCTGATGAGTGCTAATGCTAAGAACCTGAAAAAATGTTGATTGTAAAAATTGAGAAGTGGCTAAATGAAGTTAAATGTCTTTTGAAAGGTTAGCCAAATGCCTTTTCAAAGACATTCACACATGAAAGCGAACAACATCTTGGAGCCCTAGTTGCAACTGTTTTATTCCAACATACTTCATTGAAAAAAAGGTTGATGGATGGGTGGCCAGTATTAAGTTGCTTTAAAATAATGCCAGCCTTGGTCTTCATACTTGGCATTTCACTGATAAAATATAATAATGGCTATCCACTGTTGGAGAACAGTTCCTGAAGCAAGTGAACTGTTTACACCACTAGAATAAGTTATCAGAACGAAGTTCCTTACAGCACTCACAGGATTCTCAGTAAATGACAAAGAGAGGGAACTATTAGACCTTACTCTCAGACATAGTGGCCTAGGTCTGCACTATCCTCAAACAACTGCTATGCAGAATGTGAGACCATCATTACTGAAAACCTCACAAACTAATTCAAACCTTAAACCATAAATGTCATAACATACAAATGCAAAAAATGTAAGTCAAGGAGTCAAATTTCTGCAACTGTCATAAACAATTAGTAGAGAAACTGGACTCTCACACAAAACCATGCTGAAGAATCAATTTACTAAAGATATAATGATTACACATCATACCTCACAGTCATATTCTGACATATCAATTCACATATCTACCAACATAATGATAAAACAAGAAGGATCAACACATCCAAAGAGTCATTAACACCAAGAAGTCATCAATCAATCCCCTTGTTATGACAAGTGGTGGGATATCACCAGAATGCACTTAAGGTTAACAAAAGTTAAGATAAACAGATAGTTAAGAAGTGGTAGGAAGCTTACGGGTCTGTCATGAACTGCATTACAGTAGAACACTGCTTCTCAAGCTTTTTTCATTCAGATGCCTTTGGAAAAGTTTGCTGGACATGCGACGCACCAGAAGTAAGATGTTAATAAAGACACATGTTATCAAAGTTTTTTATATGTAATTGGTGAAAGCATGAAAAAAACAACACTGATATTTTGCTTGATTCATACATTTGTTCAAATAACAGTAAAGCATTGAGAACTTTCAGACAAGTTTGTTATATCTTCCTTACACAACGATAACTTTACAACAATTTTATCTAATGCATCAAGTATATTTTTATCCAGCGCTTGCATAGAAAATTGAGGTTATGCAATTTAGCAAAGATATCACACAAGTATGCCAATTTAAATAAAAATTATGTCTAAGCTATGTATATAATGAGCAAGTTGATTAATTTTATAACTGACTACTTTTGTCTAGCCCAGTGGTTTTAAAGTGGTCGATATCGACCCTTGGGGGTCAATTAGACCATCCAAGAGGCTGATAAGTAGTCATGGGATCGAATTGGAGTCACTGAATGGCCCCCAAGTTCTAAGCATATTTTCAGATTGGGCATTATTTTATCATCCATTTCTAGTAAAAAGTACTCAATTTTATTTTAACACATATTTTCCTTGTACATTAGTAATTGTTGGGCTAGGTCACAGGGTCTACAGAAAATTGTAAACTTTAATTGGGAGTCAACGTGCAGAAAAGTCTGATGCAAAGGAAACTAAAATTGTGCAATGCGTTTATCAGTAAACATATTGTTTACTAAAAAAGAACTGCAGTTGCATGGTCATGAGACACTAAATAGGCTATCTACTGTTAGCATGATTACACTTGAACAATATTGCTTGGTAAGATTATAAGACTGTCTTGAATTTTACTGTTATTAGTTCAATTAATAAAACTGCACTGAGTTTACTTTTTTGCGACACCCTCGGAAAATTAAAATGGTGCACCAAGTCATTGTGACACACAGTTTGAGAACAACAGCAGTAGAAGAAATCTCAGATTTGCACCATTTACACAGAATAATCCTTACTGCAGTTTGAGGCTTTCAAGACAAACAGAGCTAACCTCCAGGATCATAGGGACATCAACTTCAGTCTAATTCATGAGCTCATAATTCTTTAATTCCGAGATGTAGACAAATGTGCCCTATCATATCTCATACGGATGTGTGGTGACTGAAAAAATGTCATTTAATATGAATGAATTTCTTATATTTTCATGCCTATTTACTTAACTCTCAACAATTTATCAACAATCACTCAGTGTTATATGAATTTCACAGCTGTGCACTTCATCAAGAGTTTCACACCATTGAACAGAAGTCTTCATAAAAATCCCATCTCTGCCACTTGTACTGTATTTGAGATAGCACTCTTTCAGTCATTACCCAAGAGGATTCATAACCACACTCCATAGGTGATAATCACAAAGGCCGATTTAATAATAATAATATAATAATTCATTAGTTGCAGACTTGTGGTCCTTATCACAGGCAATATCAAACAACACAAGCACACAAAATACGGTTAGCCACAGCGAATTACAAAATAAATGTTTACACATGACCAACACTGATATGAGCAGAACACTTTCACAACCCCCCAACTGTAACGTCATTCGCACATCATAATACAAGGATCCATTAGTAGAAGAAAAATGAAGTCATTCTAACATCAAAATTTGAAGTAAACAGCTTACAGAGAATAAGAAAAAAAGTAAAACAAAGTTGGATCGGGGTGCACATTGGCGCACAAAAGCATTCAAACTGTCTTCATGTGCTTTGCAAATGCATTTATCATGAGACTTCATGTGCTCAAGGCTTCATCATGTGCTTTGCAAATGCATTTATCATGAGAGTGACAGCTAATTAAGTTTCCTGAATTTTAAAGAAGAACTTGGCAATTAACGTTTTACCAATTATATGTCTTACTTTTTGTATGCTTGGTTTGCACGCGTTGTCTGCATACTGTAACAAGTAAATCAAAAAGTCTTAGGGTGCCACAAAGCACATGGAAGGTTTTCGTTGTTATGCAATAACACTATTGATGAGATACATACACTGGTATAATGTACCAACCAGGGGCGAATCCAGCCAGTAATGTTAGGGAAGGAAATTTCAATAATATTTGGTAGTCACGTCTTACAACAGCTTTGCTACTGTTAGGGGGATGAAGTATACTTCACAATACTGCTGTGACAAAATAATGAACAACAAAACAGCCTTATATCACGTACACTGTTTTCTGAATTGTAAAAAAATCATAGTGAATAAGTTACTTTCGTAGATTTCAGAGGGGGGGATCACCCCAATCATCCCCTTGGTCACCATCATACAGGAGCAATAAATAATTGAGGAAAAATGAAGATTTGTAAAAAACATCAGACATTTGAAAAGATTGGAAACAAAAGTTAAATGAAGATACACAAAATTGTAAAAAGAAATACAGATTATTTCTCAAAAAGGCACCAGAGTCTTGACACAATGGCTAGCTTGGTGTGGGCAAACATTTACATTTTTGGGTATGTAATGCATAATTTCGTTGCTAATATTACATGCAGCAGATAAGCACTTCATACTAGTCTGTGTGTATTTGCTCCACAATTGGCAAGCATACACTAGCATGCAATAGAGTGTTTTTTACTGCAGGAGAGCACTGATCGAATGTGCCTCAAAGCTTGTTTGCTGCACAGTATACCAATTTCATTTGCCTCTCAATATCATCATTATCCTTCAGTTGAGCATTTAGCAACACACCAAGGTATGTCACTAGGTCAAAAAATTATACATGTACACAATTCAGAAAAACCTTTCATGCAGCAGGTTCTTTATACTTTGAGACAAAAAGAACACCAGTTGTTTTGTTACAATTGAAGGCGATTTCACGTTCACCAGCATAGTCTCCACAAATATCCAGAAGATGATAGAGTCATACTAGGGCTGAACACATATTAACTGTATCATCAGCAAACATTAGATGATTCACAACCATATTTCCCACAGTGCACCCTACCCTAGCTGAACGCAGCTTGTCTGAAGAGTTCATCAACAAGGTAAACCTGGGCTGAGAACTCCCCCTTGCCTTACGCCATTGCTTACAGTAAAAGGGAATGAAAAGTTGGTGCCAATTTTACTTCCATGGTCTGTTGCCTGTACCAGCTTGACAACAGTCTTACTATGCCCATAGGTACATTGATTGTGATTATAGTTTAGCAAACAGCAGGTTGTGGTTAGTTCTGTCAAATGCTTTAGACGCATCTACAAGAATGCTGAATAAACTTTGGGTATCTGGTCAATTTCTTGCTGAACACCAAGTTGGAAAATGACATTAGAAAACTACTCGTTGACATGCACTGAGAAATAATACTGTATATGCATTAAAGCCATCTGCAGTAATAATTTACAAAGATATGTGCAACCACAAACCCCCTTTATACAAGGTACTTTCACCTACCTTGCAGATCCACATGGTAATGGTAACACTATCTCAGTATGGTTGAAAAAGACAGCACAAAAAGTCGCTACTGTTGGTAACCAGTTGTCCGCAGGTGGCTGATAATGATTTATAAAGATATTCATAATCACATTATTTGTGTATGGGAATGTGGAAGGGTTAGCATTAGGATTTAGGGTTAAGCTTAAGCTTATGTTAAGGTTAAGTTAGTATTTAGGATTAGGTAAGTGTTGGATTAGGGTTAGTGTTAGGCTAAACCCCAACTCTAACTTTAGCCTAACGCTACCTTAACAATTACTCCAAACCATAACCTTAAGATCTACAACCGAATGCACAAAGATTGTGACTATGCATATTTTTGTAAATTTTTATCAGCTGTCTGCGAACAACCTGTTACCAGCTGTAATGACTCTGCAGATCCAGAGAGACCGCTACCACCACCATGCTATGGCACTGTATGACAGGTGAAGGTGCCTTATAAGTTACTGTATAAGGTCAAGGTGGGTTTGTGATGGCATACTTTGCGGTGTTTGATTGAAAGCTCCCGTTGTGATCACAGAGCGATAAAGCTCACGCAGAACTGCTTTTCTTCACCAATCCGTGGCCTATAATATAAATCTTCTTATTTCACTTTGCGTCACTGTGAATACTGTACCACCATAAAGTACTTGACCTCATCGATATCATAGACCTGCTGTGGTGTATTGCCGCACTTTGCAGTTTGCTCTACAGTGACTGGATACTGTACAGGCTTGCGTGACGTTACATAATCAGTCAAGCATGAATTTTATTTATATTTAGTGTATTTGCCGCAGACTCATCAATGGTTCAATGGTTTATTGTTTCATATGACTCAGCCAACAAGCAAAAACACTACAAGAAGCGATTGCACTAAGCAAAAGTAATTATCAGTGAACATCAGAGCAGAGCAAATGAAAATGCAATGGCGCAATAGCTGATCAGTGTAAACAAAGATGTCATTAGTGTTTCAAACCCGGGTTTTCCCGAACCCAAAACCCGTTTTTTGGCTATTTTCTGGTAGGTGATAAATGGATGCCGATGTTGCGTATTTGACCTAAGGTAATCTCGCGCGATGAAAACGCTGGAAACACTGCTCGTTTCTGCGACAAGGTAGCGGACCGGAGGGAAGTTTATGCTNTACTCGACTGATTCTGTTATAAATCTAAAGTTTAAACCNAAACCCTAAACCTTAAACCTAAACCCTAAGCCTAAACCTTAAACTTAAGCATAGAGCAAAACGGAAAATATGAAGAGAAAAGTGTGGATACTTGTGCAACACCTACTCCCGAAACTGAGAGCCGAACCGAAAAGCATTGGCATACGAACCCTGAAACATGTCTGCTAGGCTACGAGGTTGCTGCCAACTGACTGATAAACTCAGCGTTTTATCCGAGCCGCTTCATGCCAGGGGGATCGGTAGTTACTACCTTGACGAAGAAGCGAGCAGTGTTTCCAGCGTTTTCATCGCGTGAGGTTACCTTAGGTCAAATGCGCAAAATCGGCATCCATTTCATCACCTACCCTATTTTCTACGACACGAAACCCGTTTTTTTCGACTACTAAACCCAGTATCAAGTAAAAATTTCTGACTTCACACCATGTAGGCTACGCATGCACAAAGAAATATTCTACATATCAAGTACGTTGAGAAAACTGATGATTAGGGCTTAGGGAATTGTGTTTAGGAAAGTGTGTGGGGTAGGGTTTGGGTGAGAAAAAGAAAAATAATTGAAGTAAAAGACTAAGTCCAAAATTTTTCAATGGTTAAAGTTATTCCCGTACTATAGCTTGTTGTGGCTACCTGACATCTAACCAACATGTTTTAATTTACACATCACACATCAAAAAAGCAATTTCCAGACTTTATTTATTCTACGAAGTGAAATAACTGAGAAACAATAACAGGTCAGAAAATTTCGCTTGACACCGGGTATTTAAAAAAGACTGGAATTGCTGATGCATTCAATTACTAGTAATTCTGATAACACCGAAGTTGCAGATGAGCGCATGTAATGGTCAAATTAGCACGATTGAACTTTCAACTATTATCATGAGGCACGAGGTGCAGGTTTTTCTCGGTGACCATAGTACGTTTGTTGTTGGTCCGTTGATATTTTAGTTTAATTGAACTATTCAGACGGATCGTGACTTCATTTTTTACATTATAAGTGTCTACGCAAACTTTAGTCTTTTCACTAACCTTTAACCACCACGTGAGGTAGTTCTTCAAAGGTATGCCACAGTGAGAAAATTTGAAGCTTAGACCCATTTCTTATAAAACAAGGGTCAAGCAACACTAAAGTGCAATTTGTGCTCCGTAGACAAACGCAGGAGGTTCAAGC
>JGI24159J19872_10011640_pt1 | contig 11517 bp, 7 predicted proteins | sample Ectturendosymbi4_FD_19872 | JGI IMG/M metagenome (IMG submission 19872) | reverse complement strand
AGCTTTAAAATATTCATGCCCACTAAAACCAACATTTGCTAAAATTTTCTTAGAGAGAACGCTGGCTAAGACTTTATATTATAACAATAACATTACCGTAGCCAGCTTGCTAGCGTCATGGCGTTCGCGCTAACAGAGAGACTGAAGAAACTGTTTCGAAAGACTGTCTCGAGTGACTGTGACGTCACAAATCGAAATTGCTACCAGTGTGGACATTCCTTAATACAATTTATTTTGAAACAATGAAGTTACCTTTTAACGCAACGTGCGATGATGTTGCGAGTTGGCGTAACGATTAAACAGATAGAAAAGAAGCGTTTGCAAAATTGATTAATTTTTCGAGTTTGAATCATTTGGGGGACACAAAAAAAATTGGGGGGGGGAACTGCCCCCGAATTCCCCCTGTGGCGACCGGCCTGAGCGTTAGTGCGCTAATTTTCTTGTACGTGGGTGCCAAGGAACGCTGCACTTTAAGCTATACGAAACTTTAAACTTCCAGGAAAATTGTGTTACCAGTACTACAACATTTTTAATTTTAATTTGTCCCACTTTTTTCACCATTGCTTTGCTAATCTTTATAACCAGAGCCCTTGAAAGTACCTTCAGTAGCGTGTGACGTAATGCCTCTGTATCAAACCGTACAGCCTACGGTATTTTGCCTCCTTATCTCTTAATAGGTATTAAAGTCCTGTTACCCCTATAATTTTCACTCTTGTGAACTTAGTGCAAAGCTTTCTATCATTGAAAAGAAATGGACCTACTCGTATCAGCTAAGTCATACTCTACCAACAAAAAGAGAAGTCAATGCCTGTTGCTTACATAATACCAGCTAACCATTCTATTCGTTGTTTTTATTAGAGTAATCACGTGACTTGCAAAAACAATAGCATTTGATTGGATCGCATGTTTTTATTCAAACCAAATGAGCCATCGCGGTGCTTTCCTAAGTTGGAGTACACTCATATAAAAATATGGCATTTGAATCGAAGCATGTTTTAAACTTGGTTCGAGAGCGGAACAGCGCATTGGTTGCGATCAACTGGCAAAATGCAGATAGCAGCACCTCCACACAAAGAGGTGTTATCAATTGGAACTTATACATAAAACCCGCACATCTGCTGTTTAATCGACCCCTTTTTAAAAGAGCACGTCTTAGTTGCTTGCAGGATTGAAACACAATCAAAATCAACCAACAAAAGAATGATTGCCTTGTTGAAACAATTTTACCGAATGCATAACCTTCTTAATGTTCTATATTTCTCGTATATTATGCAATAGATTCTATTGGAGAAAATAATTTTCTTACCAAAGAAGACAAAAAACACTGTCTTATTGTCAAACGAGGGCAACCCTGATGTTCCCGTCATTAAGGCTGTGCTGACGAGGCGAGGACTGGGACGATCCCATTCACCAGGCAGGTAAACGCCGTCTTGGTAATGAGGAGGTAACTTCCGCGAAAGCGTCGAGTCTGTTAAAAATCGACACTTTTTTTAAATGTTGTTTACCACAAGTCAAAACATGTGTAAAACGCTTGGCTAGACCACATGAATTCTGTGCGTATTGGTCACGTTTCTGTAGCTCATGAAAGGTTGCTCAACTTCACTTTTTTGCGACGTATTTATTTACATTCGCAACTCTAACAGTGTCCCCTGTTTGTCCAAAGGACGATGTTGCATGCCTGGCGTAAAAGGATTTTTTCTTGCACGTGTCTTCACGTTTCAGCTGCAATTGAAAAAATACTCTTAGCGCTCTCAAGCGACATGCCAATCGACTTGCTGATTCTGTGATAGGTTGATGTACTCAGTCATTTTTATATTTTAAAGCTCGTGTTGCAGATGGTATCAAGTATTTCAAAAAGGGGCAATGAAGAATAAATTGCATAAATTTTGTTAGATTATTAACACCACTTCTCTTCAAATAATAATACAGGGTAGGTCAAAAGACCATTGTTTCATTACAGTGAAACATAGAAGGTCGCACAACAATTATACATCAAACGTATCTGTATATCAGAGGGCCACCTCTGTGCTTTTCAAAGGAATCTATAACTCTTACAGTGTTTTACCTTCGAATGAGAGCATGCATATCAGATTTAAAAAACTCAGGTGTTGAAAACTCAGTGGCCATGTTTTTTCAGCTCACTTCTGCGAATGTAACTTGTCTTGTTTTGGAAACGATGACATCATTGCTTTAAACACCTTTTGGATTTTGATTCGTAATGAAACATCAAAGTTTCATCGCCACTTGCAAGTCTTAAAAGACTGCGCTGTCTCTTTCACGGAATTCACCGGCTTCCCGGCAGTAATTAACTCTTATTAGTTGTTCACCGATTTCCGCGAGGCAGCTAATTCTTTTAATTCATCTGTCAGCTGCCGTGGAACCCAGGGGGGACAAATATTTTAATAACTAAGACAAACAACAACGATATGAACACTATACAGCTTATGCCGACTTATGATACCCGCTCATCCATGGTTGTGCGCCTATATCACATTCGATCAAATCGTTTGTCTTTGATTTGTAGGCAGAGTTAATGGAAGCTGAAGCGCGACCTAAACGAGGCATGTCTCGCTTGTATTCACCGATTCTAGCAAGTTTTCTAGTTTCTTCATTCTTGTTGCTGCTCTTTGCTTTATACCTGGGGCTCTTAAACTCGGGTCCNCAGATTCTAAAGGGGTCCGTAAACGAGTTTTAAAAACATTCAGGAAATATTTTCAAAAACNAAATTTTTGAAAGATTTTTGTAAGGTTTTAGCCAGTAGTCAGTGCATNTATATAAAGGCTAGGACACTAACGGTCCGCGCAAACCAAAAAATATTTAGGAGTCGGTTTTTAAAAAAGTTTAAGAAACCCTACTTTAGGTGAACGTGTTACAAGGTTACACTGTGAAATATTTTCACCTGCATGTATAGCCTTATCTGTATCTGAAAAAAAAACCATCCACGTTTTGAATTTCATGAGTATGCGCCTTAACATTCATGCTAAACTTCAACAAAAATTGTCTAAACGCAAACATCAGTTTCAAGCAAACATCACTGTATTGAACTTGCAGCATCAAATATTGACTTAGTGGCAAGCAAGAAATTTATAAAGTTCACACCAATGCCTCGGTGATTTTCACTGTTAAACTCCAGAAGAAATCCCGCATTTTGCACCCGAAAAGAAAAGTGGATAGAATTCAGGCGAAGTGTGCTATTTTCATATCGCTAATGCAACAAGTTTTTGGGAAAAATATTATGCAATAATTAATGCTTCCCGTGGTGTCACTTACACATACTTGTCAGTAGTTAGTTTCTTTACCATTCAATTTTTTAAAATTCATTCTAGTGACGGCAATTGGCTGCAGGCCGAAGCCTGAAATTTGCTTCTTGCTGGAGTGGCGGAGGTGAACGCTTTTGCCCAAGAAGCGCTACGGCGATTCACTCAGTGGTGGTGGATCGAACTCCCAACTTTCCACTTGAGAGGCGGACACTTTACCACTGAGGCAATGCCGCCGTCCATTCAAGTTTGTCTGTATTTTCAAGGCTAAGATTTGATTTTTACGACATCTACTTCGCCGAGGTGAGGAACCAACAAAGTAAACTAACATCAGAATGAAGTTTGTGCAACTTGAAGTCTTCACAATTACAAAACTTGGCTATTAAAATAAATTTCAATTACAGCGTGTTTTGGGTACGCCGTTTTTCGGTCTGGCCGATTCGGTCTGGCCGTCTCGGTCCGGTCGATTCGGTCTGGCCGTTTCGGTCTGAGCCGTTTCGGTCGGTAGATGATGAAATGGATGCCGATTTTGCGCGTTTGACTTAAGGTAACCTCGCGCGATGAAAACGCTGGAAACACTGCTCGTTTCTGCGTCAAGTTAGTAACTACCGACTCGTCTAGCATGAAGCGGCTCGGATAAAACGCTGAATTTATCATTCAGTCGGCAGCGACCTCGTAGCCTAACAGATATGTTCCAGGGCTCGTATGTTAATGCTTTTCGGTTCGGCTCTCAGCTATGGGAGTTTCGCTTTAGCAGTAGTTGTTGCGCAAGTAAGTATCCACACTTTTCTCTTCATATTTTCCGTTTTGCTTTACGTTTGGGCTTTAGGTTTAGGTTTAGAGTTTAGGTTTAAGGTTTGAAACTTTAGGTTTATAGCGGAATCAGTCGAGTACAGCACAGACTTCCCTCCGGCCAGCTACCTTGTCGCAGAAACGAGCAGTGTTTCCAGCGTTTTCATCGCGCAAAGTTACCTTAGGTCAAATGCGCAAAATCGGCATCCATTTCATCATCTACCGTTTCGGTCTGGCCGTTTTCGAGTAGCGTTTCTTGGGCAGTGACACCAAGCGGGGCCAACCCTCTCCAGGTCTATTGTATTCCCTGTAGCTCTTCTGCACACCGTGCGCCTGGTTAGAAGGGTACAGTAGCAATTTAAAAGGTCTTGGTAAGACCCTGCCGAGACTCACGACCTACCAGCACCGAAGCGGACGCACTTACCACTAGACCACGGGCTCACGGGCTGGTGATAAAGGTTACAGTTTTATTTCAAAATTGTGGCTCTTTACAGTAATTGGGTACGATTTTTTCCTTGATGCGGCCACAAACCAAATAGAAACAGAAATGTTTCTGGTTGAACCAGTTTCTAATCTAGTACTGGTGTGCAATTTGAAGCATCTTCCATGCAAGAAGTTTCATAACATTGTTAAAGGCGATTCTACATTTTTAAGAAATTTAAGGAAATTGCAAAATATTGATGAGCCAAATAGGACAAGTAAATAAGGATTTTATTTCGTGTGTTTTGACTTAAACATCGTCTACACTGGATGCCTCACTTCAATGTTCATAACTAGGGCAACCAATTTTTTGACCTAAAAACCTAAAATTTTGACTTAATAATTTACAAATTTTGATTTTATTTTGACCTATAAATTTTCTGCGTTTGCAACTGCAAAATAATTCAGCCTTAGGTGTTGAGGTTAACCCAGAAGCATATTCATGCACTCTAAGCTTCAAAATTTTTAAAAATTTGGTTGTCTAATTTTTGGGATGATATATTGATAAGTACATTAAAAGCTACAGTAGAGTCAAACCTGAGAACATCATAAAGTTGAAACACTATATGCATCATGGACTGAGCATTTACCAAAACAAGTACTGTAAGACCACATATCTCGCCTACCACGCCTATCCTACATAATATTAAATCGTTCAGTAATGGGCAAAACAACATTATTACGTCAGAAATCGCAACAAACCCATTATTATTACATAATTGTAACTAAACTTGCATAAGCATATCGCCATCTGTTGTTGCAGTTTCAGTAAAATATCGATAAAGAGAAAAAAAACTGTGCTGCAAGAAAATTTTGACATAGCAATAAATTTTGACCTAATGACAAATTTTGACTTTTTTTTGACCTAATAACTTGGGATTCCCTCACGGTATGAGGATAAAATTTGGTTTGTGGACGTTTCATAAACTTTAGAAACGGCAGAAAATTTTTGACTTTATTGACTTTTGGTTGGCCTACTCATAACTTATAGGACTATTGTTATTTGACTTGTTAAGTGTATATAATACACTCAAGTAAATGGCAGTCGTAAATTGTCCCCTCTTTTGCGATGAAAATATGGCAGCCCTATTGAGCTATTAATAAATAAACGTGGCCAGAAGAATAAGGGATCGTCACCTTTACAAGTGTAGAGCTTATCCAAGTGGTTTTAAAAACATAAAAAAGGAAAAGAGGCAAAAATGAGAGAGAAGGAGTTGCAGCTAGGTCGAGAAACATTGAAGTTACTAATTTACAGTGACAGTGAAATCCAGCGGAGACATTTCTGCGGAACGTTTAAGAGGATAGAAAATCGAAGAACATGTTTTTACAGACTTAGATATACGTAATGACAAGAATAGACCTAGTTTAACCAGCGGTGCAGTAGCAGAAGAACGTCAAGCAGTTTCATCGAAAAGCACAATAGATGAGATGGCTGACGATATCACTAGAGGCAAAGATATCGATATCTAGTCAGCTGATATACCAGAAAAAATACAGGAATATTAGTTGAAAAATGACACAGGTTCTTTTTGACTTGTGATGAAAAGTTATTTTAAGCCATGTTGTTTCACAACACAGAAAAGACAGAAACTCGTCACGGAAATGCACCCCAAGCTTTATTTGTCGCCAGAACCACAACGGCGAAGTAGTTGACAGAAGCTGGATTGCTTCTGGTGACCGGTTTTGCAACAGTTTCACAAATCGCTGATCATTGTCAAATATCATGTTGCATCATAAAGTTTTGTTACACATGAGTTAAAAAATGTGACGTCACAAGATTACGATATAAGTATTAACGATCCGTGGAAATACCAGTGACTTCATCGATCATCCCCTACCTAAGTATTCTGTATTCGCACATGGGGCATCCCACCACGCCTGGGCCCCAGGCTCCCACCATCTAAACCCGGCGTTGGGAATAAGAATATGGTCTTCCATAGATCCAACAATTCGTTCAGTACCAAATTATCACCTATTTGTTACTACATTGAAACATAAACTTCAAGAAGAGCAATGATATTATCACTGAGAGTCAGTAACGCAAATGAAATGATTACTTCCAAAACGCTACAACTAAATAATTTTCTGTTATCAAAGAGCAGATATTGTTTTCCGGATGTGCTCCAGCAGTGCATGACGTGTTACAGCACATTTAGTAATAAAATTACATTAATTAGCCTGGATCTTCTCTTCACTGAAATGCACTACTCAGCCTGGATCCGTTTTACTCACTGTTATTCACTGGTGGGATTCAAATTTTTTAAGAACAGGTTCTCTCACTCCAGGACTCACTAAATAGGTTCTCGCATTATCGCAGTTTCCAGAGGCAAGTCATGCTAGTTGGCCCGGTATAAGTGCAAAGGTTGATCTTTGCGTTGCCAACTGGTACAGTCTAGCAAGGGGAATTGTTGATTTTAGTTATTTTCCCAACTTTAAAAAAGTCCAGATAATGGTTAAAGCATAATCAATACTGAGTAGACAGTATACGCTTAATGTCTATTAAGATATGATAATATTAATAAGAAAAATGGCATCGGTGTAGCCTTTGTAACGGCGCTCTCGTTCGAACGAGATTTTAGTCGAACCTGATTTTAGTCTTGTTTTTCACTATTAAAAATTATCAACGGGGTCTATGAGAGGTTTTTCAAAATAAGTTATAAGTAGAAGGTGTTCATGGGGGAAAATTGAGAATACCTGACTTAAGCCAACAACTGGTTCTCGTTCTCGGGTTAAAAAGAAATTCCAAGAACCGGTTCTAGCGAACCGGTCGAATCCCATCACTGCTGTTATTCACCAGGGCATGTGAATGGAAAACTGTATGGTTATTTCAGATGTCCCTCGAACAAAATAAACGCTGTTGTTATGGCTTGTTTTCTTTCCACAACGTAAACATGTGGTGCGTGGTTTGGTGTTTGTTGTTTGTTTGCACTTGTTCCTGAATAAACTGATACTGATTTCTAGGTCTTTGAAAAGGCACAAAGGGATCAAAATTTATTTATGTTAAATTGCCCAAGCTCACACAGAGCCAAAGACGGAGTTTACTTTTCAGGTAATGAAAGCAATACTATTTTGCCCAAAAGAGACTTAAACGCAATTACAGGACGAATAAGGTGCATTAGGTATGCAAATGCTCTGTAGTGCTGCAGATGCAAACTGATTTTTACGTTAGTTTTAGATTGATCAATACCATGATAAATTTTACATCTATCCTTCAAAGCATTTATCAAATGCTTTAAGCCACAGATCACTTGTAAACGCAACTTTGCCTTTTTCCATCCATGCTTTTGAAGGACGAAATTCTTGATTGTTTAGATGAGTGTTTATAGATCTGGTGAATTGCCGTGGATTTAACTGAATTGGCAGAACAAACTTCGAAAGATAACACGTTGATTTTGGCAAAACACACCCCTTCGAGTTATTTTTTATTTTCAGATACATTTGTTTGCGCAAACGTTTAATTTACGCCGTTGAGGAGACCACGGGTTGTCGGGCAAAGGTCTGTGTTGTTTACTCAAAGCGGTAAAACAATGAAGCTCTAATATATTCCCCATGGTCGCCGCTTTGGACAGAAATGAAAGTGCCAGCTATTTAGAAACATCAGGTTTTCCCCGAGAACATAACTTTTTTAATCAAACAGAAACCGCACCGAGGTCGACAACCTCGTGGGCAGGTCGACGACCTGCGGACAGAATGTCAATAATTCGGAAGGTCGGCTACATGGGTGATATTAATAGTTAGCAATCAGCATATTGGTTATTTAAGGCAGGTCGTCAACATAAAGTAAACTACAATTCGCATCCCGTAAAACTTTCAAGTGCGTTAAAACATCAAATATTTAAACTTCATGACTGAACCAACCTGAGCCAGTGCTTCTCAGACACAGCCTCGACGTGAGTAGCGAAAGTTAAATGTCCTATTTTTATTGCCTTTATCAGAAAAGTGTTTTATCCATACTTTAAGTTTTAAAAGCATTTCCTTGATACTATTAGCGAAAAAGCTAAAAATAATATCTTACCAAATGCTCCCCAAGATGGATTGCCTCTGTTGTTATACCAACCATTGTATGGAGGATACTCTTTGTCAGAGCCTGAAAATGCGAAAAGTAAATTGCACAAAAAAATGAAAGCAAAATACTGCTCTCGGGTTTGTTTATATTTCAGATAATAGTCGACCCTACAAAATTTATGTCCATCGAAATGAATCTCTTTCCCAGTAAAGCATCGGACGCTACGATCTTACAGAATATATATTTCGCTTGCTAGGAAGGCATCATCAGCTCTTATTGAAATAGAACCCTACAAGATTTGGGCTATTTTCAAGATCTTTCCATTCACGTCAGCAACACCAGTTAATTTAACCGTGCAAGATCGCTTCAGCAATTTCCAGATTTTTCGCAGGCCCTTTCATGAAGAAAAAATTAGGAAAAGCATATAAATGCCAACTGCATTGACAAGTTTAGTGTCGCCATCGATACTCAACTCCGTGCAATGTTTATGAGATGTAAAGAAGACCGTACGTTTAAATAAACAAACCTGTTTTTAAAAAGTTTGAACAAGATTGCAAAAAACGTTTCAGATATTGTTCACTGCCATGCCAAGCTTTTATATATCCACCTTTCCTTGTAAACAGTCTGTGACATGCTACAGAAAGGTGCCGCGCATATTAGAAACAAGGATTAGGCTTTGATCAACGAGACGATGAAAAGTGAACGCAGAATGATATTAATTTGAAGTACGCTTTGAATAACAGCAGCGAAGCAAGCACAATTTTTCAAAAAAATAATTTATCTTTTCGCGAGGCACGTGTGAAGACAGTTTTTACATGGCAAAGCAAAATATACAGATATATAAAATTTCTGACCTGCAACAAGTGGAACAAAGACACAGATTAAAACCGTTTTTGTTACAAGACTTTTCATCTATTCAGTTGAAAGAACACTTATCCCAAAGAAATACTTCAGGCAACAGGTAAAATTGATTGCTTAATGCTGAAATGTCAAGATTTATTGTGAAACGAAAGCCACCATGGCCAGTAATTTATTTTGATCCACAGTTTTATATGCTTTCAAATTCCAACACAATTCCTAAGAAATGTAACTTAATTTAAACAAACGACAAGGGAATAATTTTTATCCTCTGTAAAAGTTTTTTTGTTGATATCTTTCGAACATTGAAGCTAATATCCCATCCCAAATGTAATGAAATTTGAAGAGAGCTGCCACTGTTATTTTTTTCAAACGCTTATGTTCAAATCAGACTCCGATCTTAATCAAGCTTTTCCAAGTAACAAGCGGATAACATTGTAAACCTCAAAAGCTGGTGGATAACTGCGTAGGGTATGTATTGCTTGATATCCATCCTGAAACTAAAACATGTTTCAGGCCACTTTGCAATTTATACCGAGTGTGGTGGGCCGCGATAATCCTACGTCATCGCCATATCTTAATTACACATCCGTGGTGTCTAGTTATTACCTGGAAAGCACCCATTGGGGTCGTTTCCTTATTGTTAAATCGACAAAGAAAATTTAAACGGTGCTGACGTAAGATTTCCAGTGGCACGCGAGACCTTTGGACTCTGCTTGTTTCGAAAAAAGCTTACTTCTTTGCAGGAACGTACAGAGATCCGGTGATGTCCGGGCAACTGCTTGATTGTATTCCCCCCCTGCCAAAGTCTAGTATTGAGGAATATGAGAAATACAGGGACAGAAAAACAACCTTCCCAGACTCTTGCTACGTGTAAAAGAAGTACACCTCAAAAACATCACCTCGTGTGAGAACAAGCAAAAGAAAAAAGTTGTTTGAGGCTCGTACCACTTTACGCAAGGCATTTGAACGTTGTGAAACGTAAGTGCAAGGGCACACACGTTTGCAATGGCACTTTTGGCGTGAAAAAAGTGAAGTACGTTTCAGAACGTACGCTGGCGCTCTGCTCTAAAAACCATAGCACAATTTGAAACGTATCGTACTTGGCGCCGAATGTGCTTTAACAGCTCCGACTGATGTTCTCTCCGACGAATTTATTGTGTTATTTTGATCCTTTTTACAACAGTTGAAAGCAAAAATCTATCGCCAATTCTTCGCGCATGATATACTTCTCATACTTCTCTGGCACAGTTCACATTGCCACAAAGATGAAACCAAGCAGACAAGATACCATGGTAACACGAAGCATTCTTTACTCACAAATCCAACTTTAAACAGGTAAGTTTAGGAGGTCTCGGTTTTCGTTCACTATAATATCCGGTTTGTTTTGGTTATGGCGTTCATAGTGAAATGATAATGAATTTACGAATGATGAAAACAACGCATTTACTACTTTTCAACAATATATCGCTGCTATACTCGTACCCCCGTGTTGAACCTTTCATGCCCCCAGTTCAAGAACCCAGACTCTAGAGAAATTCAAGAGATATTTTGAAGACTACAAGTCGCAGATTAACAACAAGGTACCAGGAACTGGCCAGCGCGCAAAGTGGGAAGGGAGATAGGCTGGGAGTCCTCAAGATAATGGCGTCAATGCTTCATCGCTCTCTCGGGTCACTTAGCATGCATGCCCCTCTCAGGCAAGTTCCCATCAAATCCATGCAGAATGTGTCAGTAATGTGAGGAAGCGATCTAGTTACAGCATTTTAATAAAATGTTACCATATGAAAAAGCGGTCTAGGACAGTTCGGCGCCGCTGCATCGGCGACTCTGATTCGGCGACGCCGTTTCGGCGGTGGTGGTCGCAGATCTTTTATGCGAAAAAAATGTGTTTTTGAAATATTTTGAAGGTTGGACTACAAAAGATGTTTGCTTCATTAGTGTTTTTGTTGTAATCCTGATGGCCAGTGGCCAGTGTAGTTCGTCCGTCAGGATTTTGGAAGAACTTAGTGTGACGTGACCGCGTGTGTAAAGAAATATGGCTTGTGACGTTTATTTTTGCTGGCATGAGGCGTTTGTGAGTTTATACAAAAGTTAAGCCTGGACAGCATCTATTGCTTGATC
>JGI24159J19872_10011639_pt1 | contig 11521 bp, 6 predicted proteins | sample Ectturendosymbi4_FD_19872 | JGI IMG/M metagenome (IMG submission 19872) | reverse complement strand
GCCATGTTGGGACAAAAAATGCAAGACCCTCTATCGCAGCATCATCTGAGTGGGGACTGGCTCGGATAGAGCCGCTACGTCCCTACTTTCTCGGCTCGAACAGAAGAAGCAGGAGCGATGAGAAGAAGCTGTCAATTCCATCGACTTCTCGCACTCTAGTCGCAAGGCGTGGAGAAACATCAACAAACTCACTGGCAGGTCTGGACGCTCCTCTCGCCTGTGCCCCGTCCCGGCAAACTCCATCGCCTACCAAATTGTGAAGAACGGGGCACACAGGATCGAGGGCAGACCTATGGAAGATCACAACACCTGAGGGTCACAGTATCTCTGACCCTTTTAGGACAGAGGAGCTTGCTGCTGCCATCAGACGCCCGAAGCCAGAAAAGTCTCCGGGACTGGATTCCATCTTCTCGAAGTTTATACTCCACATTGGGTCGGCTCTCAATGTTGGTTTTGCGATTTCCTCACTTCCTGGATGCGACAACTCAAAATTCCAAAGATCTGGAAAAGAGCACTAATATTTTCGATCCCTTAGCCAGAAAAGCCACTGTGGGGACCCAAAAGTGCTACCGTCCCATACTTATGCTGTGTGTCCCATTTAAAATCCACCAGAGACTCATATACGCTCGTGTCGAACCAATCATCGACCCATTGTTCCACAGGAGCGGGCGGGCTTTCGACACGTGTGATCGACCATAGACCAAGTCACTCTGCTCTCATAGGACATCGAGGATAGCGTTTCGGCTAAGAAGGGCAGAGCTGAGTTTGTCGACCTCACAGCAGCCTACGACACTGTACCGCACCGCGGCCTCACCTGCAAGCTGCTGCGGTTGCTGCCTGATAGACACATGATCCGAATGATCATGGAGATTGTTGGCAATCGCAGCTTCACTCGTACCACCAGTAATGGCAAACGGCAACGGCATCCCACAAGGATCTGTCCTGGCACCCCTTCTCTTCAACATCTACATCTCTAACCTGCCAACCACCGTCTCCAGAAAGTATGCATATGCTGACGATCTAGCAATCATGCATGCTGATGGAGATTGGCAGGCAGTGGAAGGGGTGCTTAGCAAGGACATGGCAATGCTAGGTGAATACCTCCAGACCTGGAGGCTAAAGCTCAGCACTTCAAAAACGGTGTCGGCAGCCTTCCATTTTAACAGCAAGGAAGCTAAACATGAGCTGAAAGTCAACTTCAACAACGAAACCCCGTCCTTCTGGTCAGAAACCAAATACCTCGGAATAACGTTGCGCAGGTCGCTCACGTATCGCCGACGCTTTGAGTCACTTCGCAAGAAGCTGACATCACGCTTCGCGCTCTTGTGGCGGTTTGCTGGCTCCGGTTGGGGTGCTGGAGCAACAGCGTTGCGAACAGCCCCCCTAGCCCTGGTGTATTCAACCACAGAGTACTGCGCGCCTGTCTGGTACCGCAGTGCTCGTACCCACCTTATCGACCCTGTCATCAACCACTCCTTGTGCAAATTGTGACTGAATGCCTGTGTCCTACATCAGCGGACAACCTTCCCGCACTCGCAGGCATCTAACCTGCTGAGCTTAGTCGCAATGAAGTCATATTGCCTCTAGCACGCCGTGAGATGGAACCTGGACACCTGCTCAACTCAGCGCTCAGCTGTTCATCGAGTGCAAATGCACGGCGCCTCAAGTCGAGACACCGATATGTACCGACCGCACAACAACTCATCAGTTTATCTGAAAACAATAACATTTGTGTGGCGCACTGGGCGGATTACCAATGGAATGCGGAGTGAGCGGAGAGCCCTGCAAAAATCCACCTTTTCATCCCCGACACCAGCACTCATTCCCCCGGAATGATCCTCCCACGAACAGCCAGGATCCGGCTTAACAGCCTCCGCGTTGGTGTTGAACGTTTCCGCTCCTGCTTCCACAAATGGGGTATGGCTTCCTCTGTGGCCTGTGAGTGTGGCGCAGAAGAACAAACCGTTGACCATGTTGTCCTCCAATGTCCAATCCATCGACCTCCTCATGGACTGCACGGCCTGACGGTTCTGGACGATGGCAAAATCGATTTCCTGCTCAACACCTCCCCCGAGATCTAGTGCGGCCAAGCAGTGGTTCGAGAACTAGTTTAAAAGATGATGAATAAGAAGGAACATTTTTTGTAAAACAACTTCAGCACCATTCCATTTGTCTCTAAAAATCAGGAAAAGTCATGGAAACACAGGTTTCTAAAAGTTTTCTAAGCATGCAAAATCAACAAAAAAACAAGCCCCTGGATGGTGGACTACCCTGGCTTCCTGAGCAGGTTAACCTGAAAATGCTTGCTGCAACTTCATGGATTTATGAGAGCAATTGCCCCACCTGGAAACGTGCCTGTTCCAGACATCACCATTTGGTTAATACGTAGCTACTGTAGTCTCCACATAGGCAACGAAGTCGAATCAATCAGCAATTTTTAAAAAATAGGAAATCGATTTCGACTCAACGCATCTTCGGCCTTAAAATCTGCAAAAAAGTGTTTGTGGGTGAAATGTTGAAGGACAAGTGCAGAAAGAAAAAATCTTGACAGAATTAGCAGGTGGTTCTATTTGAATAAGAGCTGATGATGCCTATATCGTAGGCGAAATATATACTCTGTAAGATCTTAAAGTGTCTGGTTCTTTGCTGAGAAAGGACTTCTTTCCATAGACAATTAGCAGGTGGGGTAGAACCGTCACCACAAAGCTTTCAAAAGTCTTTAGGTTTGTTCAGGGGCTCTTGACATTCTGAAATTTGATAAAAACTCCATAAATTTATATTGCTTCGTATTTGAGTTTGGCGGGGCTTGTAGCTTTGTTTAGGGGAGGCGAATCCCACAAAAGCCGCCAGTGACAACGGGACTGAAGCGGGGAATGATGTAGATCAAACCTGTGGCTCATCTTTCCTGTCAACTTTGAGGAAGCACTCTTTCTTCCTCATTTGATGCCATAGCTACCAGGTTATTTGTTACTGCAAGTCCAAAGGAAAATTTGAGCGGATAGTATTTTTCTTGGAGTTGGCTGGTGAAGTAATCTTATTTCTTTTGGGAGAGTGGCCTCAAACCTATTATTTAGTGGTTAATAAGCTTATTTAATACTGCAAAGAAAAGCAAGGCATACGATAGAGCTTTTCGTTTCTTCCTCATCAAACACATAATATACCTTAAAACGTGGTTCATCAAAGCATGGGAACGCTCTGCGCGCATACAAGGGCTCCATTTGCGTAGTGCCAATCACCATCTGGCTGCCATCCGGTTTTGTGTAATGGCTCAGATAGAAGCCAAACAACGAGTTGGTGAATTTGTACGAAAAGTAGATTGTTAGTTGGTAAGCTTTGCCTACAACCAGCGGTTTGCTGAACTGGAAGGCAACAACTTCATTCTTCAAGCAGTGAAGGACCTTATTCGGTACAACTGTGTGGCCGAGGTTGTCCAATGCTGCCAGTTTGACTTGACCTAATTTAATGTTCTGGCCAACATGCAGAACAATGATGCTTGTCTTTTGATGCACTTGCAAGTTGATTGTGACGAAACCCTGGCAGGCTTTTGTTGTGAAATTAGGATGCAGGAAGATGTGATACAACTCCGGTACAATCCAGGTAGGCAATCTGCAAAATTAAACAGTTTACTAAGATGTACTGTAGGTAGAACATAATGGTGGATTCTGAAATGAAGTATCTGGCCCAAACGCACGTCATTATCGTGTGAAATTCTTCTACAAAACCGTCATTATCAGCTGAATTCCAGTATTATCACCCACGACAACCATGCGTTTACCAAAATGTGTGTCTAGACTAGATTTACAACAGGTTTCATGCGAAGCATGATCTTGTCTAGAATACCAAGGGAAAGAGCGAGTGACACGTCGGCTGCATGTTCACCTGCAGGTCAGTCATACATCTCATCTGTCTATCATCTTCCCATAACTAGATCAATTGCGTTACATGACTGAAAAAGATTCAATCTGCTCTTTGCCGAGTCAATTTTACCCACAGCATGAGTTCTGTCAGGTCTCACCGCTCCGAACCAGAGGAGACAACGCACAAGTGGGCGACAGTGAGATTGATAACGTGTCGTCAAAGGAAAGATAAACCTTGCCAAGTGAATCGATAGCAGGCTGCGTTCGACTTGATACACATAAGTATCTGCTTCTCGCGACTAGGCAAATACATGATTTTGTGTGGACTCGCAACATTTCGGACTATAATCTTTTTGGTAAATGAATCAAATCCACTTGACTCAAGGTCGATGCCTAATGACGGGGATTCGAATTTGACTCAAACGCGTTCGGACTCGGACTTGATTCGGGACTTAATTCCATGACTACCAGCTTCAGAGAATATTGTCCAAGACTACAAGTGTCACATTAGATGGGTGACGATGGCTAACAAATAAAAGCTCTAGATTTTCTATAGGCTTTGGAGGAATCAGTCGACGGGGCTCTGCTTTCATCTTTTTTCGATGATTCACACATGCACACATCTGTATTCAAGTAACTTCACTCCACAGGTGAAAGAAGCAAGGAATCAATCGCAAATTTTGAATAAAAAATCAATTGCACGCTACACTACACATCGTCAGTCCTATCACCTGCAAGCATTTCTAACAGGTGTGAAACGTTGAAAGGCCGAAACAAGGTCAGAGAAAGCAAACAACCTCAAGGCTGCAATGAAGAAACCGCGCAAACTATAAACAAGAAAATACGTCTTGCTCAACTACATACATACATTGAAGCTTCAAAACTTACTGCAAAAATAACATGAACTTAGTAAATCCTAATGCCAGCTAACGACTACTAATACCAAAGAAAAAGTCGCTTTCAGATAAATGCAACTTCTGGCAGGGCGACACTTCCCAAATAGTTTGAAACAACATGTGGTATGAATCAGAATAACTGCGCAATGCGTAAACTCAACATGCATTTGGTCGCTGTAGCAACTAAGCCTCTGCGGGCATGAAACGGGCAACGTATGAAACGCTTTGACTGACGAGAACGAAAACGCCCTCACACTGGCCGCGAAAATTAAAACACATCAACCATCAGCAGAAAGGAACCAAAAAAGTTTTGATCTTACGCGTGGGAGGATCGTGTTTTAAACATTAATTTGTGCGTTAAGTTCTGATACCACTTATGTTCACAAGTATCCAAAGAAAGGAAATCAGGTTGTTCAACAAACGTTACGGTGTAAGCTTCATGTGTCGGTGGTTTATTTACGTTATCAATGATCATGAAGCACTGAAAAGTGCCGCGAGAAGGCCGCTTTATCTTTGTTATTTGCATCAATTTCACAATTGGGTCTGTTCCAATTACTGCGGTGCGATGACCATCTTATGGAAAATTTGTTCTTGGTTTGACCGACATATTATTCGTGGCAAATCACGCAAATCGCTGCATAAACACCATAGTTTGCGCGTGTCAATTTTGGTTGAGTGGTAAGGTTTTAGTTTTGCTCATTATTTGTGAAACACATGGCACCATTGACAAGTTGTGTTTCCCACAGTTACCACAAAAGGCACAGTGGCCGCAAGGACCCAACAACCCTTTGACATGCTCTCTCGTCTTCCTTGAAGCAAGGTGCTTGCAGTCTCGTCGCCACGGGGGCTTAGACCCCCAAATAATGCTCCAAGCCCGCATATTGAATTATGAAGCACTATAAACCCGTGAAGTTTTCATCAAATTTCAGAATGTCAAGTCCCCTTGAACAAATGTAAAGCCCCCCTATTGAAAACTTTCTGGTGACAGTTCTGGATGCTTGTAGTTAGTAAGTAATTGTCCAATTGTAGTTGTTCTTTTGCAGGTTATCATTGCCTGAGGATTTAAGTTTTTTCTTTTTCTGTTAAAGTTATCAGGGTGGGGGAAAGATATAACCCACACCTGTGGATCATCTTTCCTGTCGCATCTTGGGGACCGCAGCCTTTATTCACAATTTGATGCCATTGCTATCATGTCATTAGCCATGACCAAAGGGACGTTTGAGCGGATCACTTTTTATCTGAGTCGGTTTAAGCTACTGAGGTAGTCTTCTTTCCTTTGGTTAAGACGTCTCAATATTATTGATTCTCCAGATAAGATTGACTTGAATGTTGCCTTTGGGGGGGGGGGGATTTTCCGTTTATGAACGGCCTTCCCTCATCAAATGTAAGTCAATTATCATCATCACGTGCGTCCAGTTAACGTTGCAAATTACAAACTAAGGACGAGTATTTGCATTATTTTAGAGGTTCGACTTTGTAGCCTGATGGAAACATGAAATTTTTATCTTGTGTGTGTAATAGCTTACCAACACTGTATATCTAAGGAGAATCTTTCTGTGCTCATTTAAATAAAGTTAGATGTTTACAACGCGTGAATTCTGGTGAAAAGCAAACCCTGCTCAGGATAATTGGGCAGTCGACTCCCGGGGCTTGTTTTTTTGTTGATTTATATACAGTACTTGGAAAAATGTTACAAACCTGTGTTTCCATGACTTTTCCTGATTTTCAGAGACAAATAGAATGGTGACAGAGTTATTTTACAAAAATGTCCCTGAAAGCCTATAAATAGAAAATTGGGACACTTTACTACGCTGGGTTACCTGAAGTGTAGCAAATTTCGTGCACCCGACTCCTTCAAATTTTCAATGTGAGTTTTAGTGCAAAAACGTTTTGTGCCAGATACGACATCGGAAGTCTTAAACGTGAAGAGTAGACCTACTGTACACCATGATTTGATATGAACAAAAAAACTGATCTAAAACGCGCATGTCATTTTCTACACACAAATAAAAATTCCCCTCGGAAATAGCAGTTGTTTGGGGGTACAGTGAATAAAATGTATACGCTATGTGTGTTTCGCTGCGCAAGAATGAGTTTGTTGTAAAAGTGATTAAAAATGGACGTCGGGAAATCAAAAATAGTTTGGTCCGGAAAAAACAGATGTAACATGTCCCAGGAAATTGTAATCAAATTTTCAGTTGCATTACACCCTTCTTTTCCAGACTCGTGTAGCTTTTGAAGGATTCCTGAGCAAAACGAGCTTAAAACTATGAAGAATGTTTCGTTTTATAAGCACAAGTAGTTCCTTCGCTCTGGACCGTTCAGAACGCGTTGTGCATAGGGTTTTTCAGATTAGGTGTGCTGTTATGAAGCTTCATGAGAGAAAAATACATCATCCAGCCCAATTTATTTCTTCATCATCAAGTCTAATCAATGGTAAGTAGGTGAAAGGCAAGTAAAGCAAAGTCATTGGAATTGTATGCCTACACATTTCTTACGTATTTGCTGCATGTCTGTTTTTCCAAGTGCGCGTTCTTATGTAGAGTGCACGTCAACTGGTTACTTTATGTGATGCAGAATAAAAAAACATTAATAGGGAAATCAGCGTTATGTGTCCAATCCACTTCAACCTTGTAAGGATAAATTTATAATTCCTGTAAAACGCTTTTGATTCATTCTCAACGAATGTGTGTAAAAGCAAGTGTCAAGCACCAACAGAGCAGTAATTTTCAAACTACCTGTACGATTGCCACGGAAAAACAACTTTGGTTTGGTTGTCGTAACATACGGATGACTTCGATGAAGATTTCGTTGGGAGTGCAGATGGCTTGAGAGCATCGTCTATAGTGTAAACACACTAAAGTTATCTTCGTATGTCGACCACGTTCTTTGCCACAAGTCGATTTTTTTTGACGTTAACTTATGTTGGGTGATTGACAGTTGAGTCACCAACTACATGTTTCGAAATTTTTTTGTTTCCTCGTTCACTCTTTCTCACCTGCTTTCAATTTGATATACAATGAAGCTAAAGCTAAGCATTCACCACACAACAAAATCGAACAGAAACGAATTAGGAAGTTCTATTTTTCAAACTCCTTTTGCTCAATGCAGTCGGAGATGACAAATTTTTGTCAATGGTGACAATTTTTGTCATTAGTGACAAATTCTTGTCAGTGTTGATAAATTTTTGCCAGTGGTGACAAATATCTGTCAGTGGCGACAAATTTTTGTCAATGGTGACAAATTTTTGTTGGTGGTGACAATTTTTTTTCAGTGGTGACAAATTTTTGTCAGTGGTAACAAATTTCTTTTCAGTGGTGACGAATTTTTGCCAGTGGTGACAAATATTTTTCAGTGATGACGAATGTTTGCCAGTGTGGTGACAAATGTGCGGTGTCAGTGGTGACAAATCTTTTCCAGTGGTGAGAGACGTTAATGAAAACGTGCAGGGGGCAAATCGGGTAAAAATTTTCAAAACAACATGGTGAATATGTTCTGTTTAAAAAATAACTTTGAACTCCCACAGAAGTAAAAACCATTTCTCACTCTGGAAATTGTCATTTCTACTATCAATACCATTAGATATTCATCAAAACTGACTTACAGTCGCAACTTACTTTTGTGTTTGTGCGCACACAGCCCCGAGTTTGTCGTCATCAGGACAAGTCCCACCACCAAAATAGATACCAGATTATAATTTCCGTTGGTGATCAGTTGCTGGATGGAACACATTCTGGAGCAAATTTCTCAAAAGTCTACGTCTGTCACTTTAGGAAAAATAGTTTGCTTTGAGTAAAGGACCGCAGTTCTGTTGAAATAAATCAAAAAAAACAAAATTTTCGACGGCCATTTTGCAACTCACACAGTTTTTGGCCCGAAAGCGACGTAAGTATTGATTTAGAGAATTAAAAATATTTTACACAAAAGTCCTGTTTCCTTATTATGACAATACAGTGCACAATCTTGTCTTTGCAGTAACTGAGCACATTTTAAACAATTTGTTCCTAAATGCAAACCTAGCATTGGTGCAAAGAAAAGAAGAAATTTCTACAAACAATTCCCGGTTGGGATGACAACACAAGGTCGAATCCGCTTGCACGTAATTTATGTTGTTTATCTCAGTTGCACTTGTAGCCAATTTACATACGGTAACTACGCTCCCAATCCAAGATATACATCGTTGATGTCCTTTCCTGAAGTTGACAGATACACCAACTAATACAAAAAGTGAAATTTTCATGACCAATTGCTAGAAATGAATTGGGCGCTGAGTCGTCCAACAGTAACCAAGGACTTCGTCAATGAATTCTGAGAAAACGTCTCTGGAGTTGTCTGCACTTTTTTTTAACTGAATAGTGCCTTTGCAGCCATCAGTCATATTCAGTTTGCCGTTGCGATTTTACAAAGACCTGACACCAAAACTGCAGAGTGCGGAGTTGAATCCTTGACTACCTTACGTTGCAATAATTACAGAAGAAGCGTGACGAAAGCAGAACAAATTTTTAGCTGACGCTCAGTCATCAAGACGTTCACTATTATTAAAACTGCACCGGAGATCCCATTCTTTCAAACTCAAAAAGCCTAAATGTAGAACTAGTTCACATCACCCACGCGCGCGTATTCTTGCCTCCAACAGATGATGAGAAAATGTTCTGCAAAAAGTAGCATGCCATCTTCTCCTACAGGATCTCTATATCATAGCAACTCCCGCTTCGTGCAACTCGTCACCGTTTTGTTCATGACTCACGTTATAAACGCTGCCAAACTAGTGCGACTTGCAAACAGCTGTTTTGATATGAGGGCGTGGAATCCCAGACTACGCATACTGCGCAGTTTTTGAGAAATTTAAATATTTTAACCGCAAAATCATATGCACAACTTTTCGTAGAATTGATAATGAATTGTGATTGCCAGAAGAAGCGCTACTTGGCCTCTTAAAAGAATTAATCGAAAAGGCCAAGATGTTCATGTTTGTGCATCAAGCACACGGTAATTCGCTGCTTTAATATGCACTATAAGTCTCGCACTAACGAGCCTTGGACAAAAATCAGATTACATTTTGTTTGCAACGGAATATTGATTTCAGTCAGGATTCCGGCTTGGAACAAAAAAATAACGAAGTAATATCATGAGCAACTTGCTGCGTTATTTCAGAAAACACTTGGGATTCAAACTAATCGTGAGGAACACAACATGCGCCAAAGTCGTCCATTGCAATGTNGAGGAATTAAGCGTTCATGTGAAATAGAGTTATCAGAAAAATCTATAGCAATGACAAAATTACAGGTTTATATGAATGGCTTGGATTGACTGTAGTGATCGGCAAACTTTCGTTATGATGGCCCAAACAAACCACACTTTCAGTCGTAATTAAAGGCCCATGTTTGTTTTTGAAAGCCNAGTTNCAAACTTATGCTGCATTCAATTACCTTATTTGTTACNATACAATGCTATATGTCAGGCGTGGCCAACTTGTCTTCGGCTGGGATCAACTAGAAAATTTCTTGAATATTACTCGCGATAGACCGGTCGGTAATAAAGTCACAAGTAGCCTACAAAATATCAATNTTGAGTATCGCACGTGCAGATACCGTGTGCCATCACCTTAGTAAGTGATGCACAGATAGACGGCAAAGTGTCTGTTACGCCTAAATCGTGATTGTCACGCAATAGTAGAAAAACACATTACAATTACTTCGCGGCATCTGCCATCCTAGCCTATGGTCAGCCAACGAAAGAGGCACCAAAGAATATATGTGATCAACAAATTGATGGATAATTTTCATGTAATTTCTGGAATATTGACTGAAAAATGTTCTTTTTAGGTATCTTGTCAATTCAATGCAATATCAGGCCCGATCGACCAACTGACACTCGGCGATCGACCTGTTGGCCACCTCTGCTACATGTTAATGTCATAAACCGCTGCAATTAATTATTTTAATGTTAGAAAAAATCGTAGCAACAAAATAAATCCTGTACAGGCAAGATACAGATAGCCTTATTTCTTTTACTGTATGAGCCTCTCCACATATGGTTAATGGGCAAAAATATGCAAAGACAACCTTCTTTTACCTTTCAATCAGTTTACATCACACTGCTATGAATTGTGCAGCGAATCATCTACAAAAATTGAAAACAGAAAATTGGTAAAAACTGTAAAATTGGCGCAAACTCTCTTTGAACACCCGCATAGCCACATTTCTCAAACGCTGAATTCATGATTATCTTCTGTTGACCAGCTTCGTGGGACGTGAAATGAGACTTTGGATGCCCTGGCTGTCGACATGGTTTTAAAAATCTTCAGCAGTACAAGTCTGATTCTTGGCAAAGAAAAAGTTTTTCAAAAACGACGAAAATTGGCAAAATGGAAGTTGGTAAGCGTGCATGGTTGTTGTTCGATAAATAAGTTCGAAATTTGACGAATGCGAAGAGTTTCAGCGTTTCGAATCTCGCGGTTTCGTACTTTGAACCAAGTCTCGGCCTCAGGGTTGCATTCTCCACTGCATCACTGGTATATTTTGCTCAACAAAGTCGCACTGCAGAATGCGTTTTTCGAAGAGGTACGAAATAGGCAAGACGCGAAACAGCCTGTTGGTTTGCAATCCGCTTTTCTGTTGACGAAACATACTCGAAGACCTTATTTCCGAAACTACGTTCAGCAAAGCAAGCGTAAAAAACGTGCAAATTATCAGCTCAGCCAAAGGTGCAGCCAGGGGGGGTGCTGAAGGGGCTCAAGCACCCCCCTTAGCGATCAGAATATTGATG
>JGI24159J19872_10011638_pt1 | contig 11522 bp, 8 predicted proteins | sample Ectturendosymbi4_FD_19872 | JGI IMG/M metagenome (IMG submission 19872) | reverse complement strand
TGCTATACACGAGATAACTTGTCATTTATTCATTTATGCTGCTCCAGGCGCTACGTGTAGAAATTGAAATGAAAAATCTAAATATTCAAGTAACGTTTCCAGTGCAAAAAGGTGTGGGAACGCGTTCCCACCTCACTACACCCCTGGATAAACAGCCATTAAAGTTGCTTGGAACCTACGTTGGCCAGATTTACAGCCGCACAAGGGAAACCGAGCAGGAAGCTCACGACTGGTATTGAAAAAACGTTTCATCTCAATGCACATAAATCAATGCTCAGACGTTTCAGCAAAATAGAAACAAAAACAACTTTGAAGGGTAGAGCGGTGTTGTATTTTTAGTCGTGGTGGTGTGGAAGCAGATACTATAAAGACTTGTTCGTCGCGATTCGTATTCGATGCCATACGCGAAAAGTTTTACTTTTAAACGCGATTACGCAATCGACCGCCACAGATTCTCACATGCAACGTCATAACGACAACCTTCACTTTATTGACCAGCTTTCGCGTTGGGTTCACTTTACACAGCTCGCTATACAGCCTTACAAACAATCGCCCCGACCAATCAGGCAACGGGGTTGGCGGACGACCACACGCAGGCGAACAATGTCCAATGCGTCGCACCGACGCACAACCAAAGAAACGTTCAAGAACCTCCAGTCCTGTCTCTCCGCCGAAAGAGCGCAGAGCGCGGGAAGCGACAACACATGGCAAGGTCTCTTTATTTCAAGCCCCTCCTCGAAGGTTCCGACGCTGTGGGAGGCGGCGGCGGACCCTTGCGATGCATTTCGTCGATGAAGGTTTTCAACAGGCTCTCGCGTTCTGCCTTGGCGCAGTTGAGGATCAGGTAGCGCTTGTCGTTGCCTAGCACCGCAGTGATTTCTTTCATGTGGCCAGAGTGCTCCCTTAAAGCTTCTTTGGTCCTGTTTTGAAGGGAATACGCGGGAAAATTAGCTTTTTCTAACACGGTTGATTATTGTCAGATTGTAACATTCTCGCAGTTTTCTTTTGCGAAATATTTAGAAAAGGGCAACCGAACTTAAAACCGATAACTAGATTTAAATAGTTTTGAAGCTACGAGCATACAATTGACAAAACCTACATTTGTTAAGTTGGTAAGTTTTACTAGTTTCCTCATGAACGTTTGCTTTTCGCAGCCATCTGTACTCGAAGCAAGAATTGCTGTCCACTACATTGTCGGTTCCGCCCACTTCTTTATGCTACCCTACATAACGGCGCGCGCTTGGCAACAGTTGCCTAGCAACAGCGTCTCAAAACCCGAACAGGTCAACGCACATTTGTTCGCGCGACTTCAAAACAGACAACTATCAATCATAGCACAGTTGGGTGTTGCAAGACAACGGCGAATATTGACTGAAGAAGAACTGCGCGTATTTCCCAAACTCACTTGTGCGTGATAACTTTGCATTCTCGCAGCAAGTCGCGGAAATCACTCTTCGCCTCCACCATTTTGTCCTTGAGGAAGTCATCGAATTCGCGTTCGCGTTTCTGCAAAGGCACGCGATTGCAACTCACGGTTGGAGTTCACGGCAAAGCAGTGGTTCTCAAATCTTTTTTAGTGATGTACTCTTCGGGCAACATTTTGTCTGTATCGCGTACCGCTCGACTGCAATTATCAGCACAATAATCGGACATGTGTCGATAATCATTGCGCTTTTACGTTAAAATTTCATTATGAAGACTCTTAAAAATTCGTGCAACTCTTGGAGCACCTATGGGTACCCCACAAGGGGCACGTGCACCCCGATTTGGGAACCACTGGAATAAAGCAACCGAACACAGTTTTGTCTCAGTTCTATTTGCGCGGTAAACGCACCAGCAAATCGATCAGCATTTGCAAAACTCATCGTCTCGCCAACAACTTGACAAAGGGTTGGCGCCATCTTACCCGGTCGCTGGAAGAGAACTTCGAATATCTCGGGTCGTCTCTGATCAGCTTCTTGACTTCCTTCCATTTCGACGTCAAGGTTATTTCCTTCGTCTCTTCGAGCAAATGCTTGAAACCGCTGCGCTTCTTTTTGTTTAAGCTTTCGACATGACTCAAGAAATACCTGAGGAAGCGAAGCAATCTGCTGAAAAGAAAACGCTGAACGTTCAGTAAAAGAACTAACGACAGAGATTCACGGACCTTTCCTTNTCTTCACGGGACAGGAGCGAGGCCAGATCCCACCTGCCGTCTTTTTTCAACTGACGTCGCACATCCGACCAGGACTGATCGGTGGTCCGCACCTGTAAGGCATGAACTTCAATCAATTGTTTGCTCAGTTTGAGCAAAGCACTCCTCGCACCGACCGCAATGAGTTGGTGAAAGACACGGTTTTGCTTTAAACTAAAGCGATAAAACACAGTAGCTCCGACACATCATCAGCAAATGTTAATGCGAAGAACTGACGTAAGTGACAACGCAGCGAAGCAACGAGCTTTTCCTGGATGGCTGCTCTGAAATTATTTTAAAATGCGTTTTATCCCATACAGTTCGAAAAATTCGTTATGACCTAAACGAGAAAAGCACGCAGTACCATGTCGGCGAGCAAAGCTTTGAAGTGCTGTACGGCTTCTTCGAGCCGATGCTTCTGTCGCTCGGAATCGATCTCGCGGCTCATCTCCGCCTTCTCCCTCTCCACCTGCTCAGCGCGCGCCTTGATGCTCTCCTCGGCGCGACGTTTCCGCGCGCTTTCGTCACTCTCGTCATCCTTTTTTGAAAAAAAAACGGCAAAGATCGCCTTGAACAGTTCGCTGAAAAATCCAAACGCTTCGTTATTCCGTGGGCGCCTGGTCTCCAATGGCAACACTAGCAAAAACCTTCCAGGCCAAGAAACTGAAACTACATTCTCACTCAACACGCACAACGCGCTTTACCTTTTGCCTGGAAGCGATGTACTCCTCCCACCACTGCTCGCGCTGAGTAGACGAGCTGACTGCTGCGTAACGGGAGTCCCCCTCAAGCTTTTCGCGAGCGCGTTGCCAGCGCGAATACTTGTGCACCCTCTTTTCCTCCATCAGTTTGAAATAGTCGTTGCGCACCTGTCGAAGTCAGTTAGAGGACAAGTTAGGGGGGTCCAGTGCTGGGCAGTAAGAGCGCACGATCGGATTCGACGACGCCAAGACCAGGATTTTGCAGCTTTCGCGTTGTCGAATCGAACCGTGCGCTTCGGGTTCAAACGAGCCAGGCTTGAATTCACTGCGCGTCGGCCACAAGCGCCTGGAAGCGAGCTCTTGGCCGACTAGTTTGCGGCATGATGTGTTTTGGTGACGATGATGACCCAACAGGTGCTCAGGCCCATGAGTCCGATTAGCACTGAACTCAAGCCAAGGCAACCAGTGCGTTTGAACTTACCAAAAAATACTAAATTCACGTTTTCGTAAATATCTTTTGAACTCATCAAAAAATAGCCCTGAATGAAGCCGTGTGCGAAAAAGTCGACACAAAAACGCTGGGTTTCGTCACGTGTCTGTTGACAAAGATCGTCGGAACACCACAGTGTTATAAAATCGATAAAAATCCACGCTTCTCGTATGTCCTACTCGTGACTGTTCTAAACTTTTTCAACATTGAAAAACCTTATTTTCATGATGAAAACAGGCTTGGTGTCAACACGTGTACATTACCGAGCACTTTGCGATAAGGCAATGCTGTTGTCCGCACAATGCTTTGTGCAAGCAAGTTGGTGCGGACATGGTCAAAAAGTCTGCTTTACGGTAAAGATGCGAGGTTAGAACGATAACAGTTCCTAAATTCAACCGTGGCCGGTCGATTAAATGTGACCAATTTGTTGTGATGGAGTCATGTCATTTCAAAGTTCAGCAACTTACAGATGACTTTCGGGCAAAAAGGGCTTTTCTTCGTAGATAACTTCGCAGGCAAAACGACTGCAACGCTGATACGAGCAACACACTCAAGCCTTATTCGCAACGCACACCAGCAACAAGCCCCTGCGAGCGAAAAACTCGTTTGCTTCCTCGCGCCGTCGCAGGCGGCGTCGCCGCGACGTGGCGAGTGCTTTTGTCAGAGGCGTGCGTGCTGGTGTGCCGCGCGCTCCGAACGGGGCGACCTGCGTCGCGACGCTCACAAATCTCCCACCAGACAAGACAATAGAGAAAAATAGTCCATGAAGTGCTTCTACCTCGACATAATTCGGGCCATAAAGTGCAGCACAAGCGACTTTGCGGCGTCCACGCGACAGGCCTTGTTTCTAACACGAGAGGCTCCGCTGGTGGCCGCTAAAAACTTCAGACAAGAAAAGACGAATTATGCAAAGCACGTCGATTGTCAGTCATACTGGCAGGGTTTGATTTTCTTTTCTGAAAGGCATCATCGTCATCTTCAAACTTCCAATCGTCGCGCGAGATTTAAAACCACACACTCTTTAAACCTAAACGTTTACTGAAATTACAATATTAATGTCAAAGAGAGTTTTTAAAGTACAGGATTAACAAGGTATTTAGCAGTAACATCTGTTTAGCGCCACTAGCCCAATACGACTCTGCCGAAAACTCAAGTTACACACAAAACACCTACTTCAAGCATCTAAAGGTTCAGTTTATAGCTACCTACATTATTTTTTCATGAAAAAAAACATACTTTGAAAAACCACATACGCGTTTAAGCATACATTTAATTTTTGCAGGCAAACAGACAGAAGGGATGTGGGAGCCAATTAGCAGAAACCAGGTTTTTCTGTCAAAACTTTGTCACATTTCTGCTAGGCAACCTTGAAAGCGACTTGTTAACATCCAAGACAACCGTTTATTAAAAAGATTTTGCAACAGATTTATATGCGTGAACGCATTTTCGTGAAATCTCCTAATTAATCCGAAAATTCTTATATGCAAAGCCGTTCACGAAACAAGCTTAGCAACCAGAAATACAACCATCATCTTTAGCAAAGCAACAAGAGGGTTCAAGGAAACCACGAGGGCGAACAAGTCGCTTTCAAGCCCACTGATGCGAGGCCCCCGGGGCGGCCACATGGAACAAAATCTCCCCCATACTTTATCAGCCTTGCTTCTTTGTTCCTCATCTTGCTTTTTCTTCGATTCCTGGAGGAACTCGTTGAAAAGCTGTTCGCGATCTTTCATCTTCTCGATCGCCTTGAAGCGCGGTTCGCGCGCGTGCTTCATGGCGAACTCACTGAAGCCCATCCTTGACAACAGAGGCGCGTGTTTATTGTCAAAGTCAAGTGGGTTTACCTCGCGCAACTCAAACTTCCGCCGTCCCTACTTTAAACCACTGGCGCCCAGGCGTGTTTGCTACAAACGAAATGCTTAGTTGCTTGGCGAAGTCAAAAATTTCTGTATTTGACAATACGGAAGTAAAACGACAGTTTGACAGCTCCTCACTTTCTGTTTGAGTTCACTTCGGCCAAGAGCTCCTTGAAGGAATCCTTGTTTTTGAGCAGCTGCGCCTTTTTCTCTTTCCTCTCGGCCTCCGCTCTCGTTTTCACGAACTGTTCGAAAACCTGGTCAACGGAAGTGGGTGACGTTAGTAATTTTCCAGCGTTAGCAAGAATTTAGCAGAACCGCAAGATAAATTCAATCGTTACCCAACTACAGATTAAGAGCAAGTGGTATATGTTGCAACGCGAATCAGCCAAGGTGGCTTGAAATTGGCGGTCAATTACCGTGCAGTAAACACGCAAGTGTTTGAGTTTTTTGACCGTGTTGCCGTTTTATTTGGCAGCAGGGACAAGTGTGATGCAGTTCGAAATCTTCTCTTCTGTAAAAAGCACTTGGAAGCAATAAGCTACGTTGAAACAGCTAACCGACTATTCGGCTAAAAAGGACCGTCCGATTGCCGTTTGCCCCACTGGTCGATTTAGACTCGATTCTGTTTCACATATATGTTAAACGTGTGTGCACGTTTGATGCGAATGAAAGAAATAACCAACCAATCAGAGTGTCTCAGAAAAGCTTGTTAACGGACTGACTGCAGCAAGAGCATTTTTGCCACCCTCGTGTTTCAGTTTGACAACATTAAGACATTAGACTGCAAGGATGAGAAAAAGACCGACGCACCTGCAACTTCCGGGTTGGGCTACTAACTGTCTATAGTGATATCTGCAGTCATCACGCAGCAAGTCAGGCCAGCGCACATGCAAACATCTACCTACTCAACATGACAGACACAACAGGAACATTTGCTGGTTGCTTTAACCTGTTTTCTCTCTTTTGGAGCCAGCAGTGTATATCGAGAATCGAAGACGATTTTGTGCAGTTCCTTCTCCCACGTCGAAAAGGCGGACACCTTTGTAAAAAGATGGAAAGGTGAGATACGGTTGCCGCCAGGTTGGAAAATGTGGCAGTTATCAACGTCATCCTTGCGACAACAACATTTCCTTGGGGCTGAGGACCAACGGGTGGCTAAGCAATACACTGGTGGCAAACGCGCTTCCACAGTTGGGAATTATTGTTGCACTGACTGGGAAGGGAGGGGGGTGACTTAGCGCCTCTGATCGCACCGAAGTACAAGATAGTGTGCGGTTAGTTCGATTGTCACGTCATCGCCACAAACGTATCTAGCCAAGAACTTGCGGGTTAACTGTGTGAGTTCTCGATCGAGAGCTTCAGCTGTACCTGTCTTTCGAGCAACATCTCCTTGAACTTCGTTAGTCTTGTCTCCGGAGGGAGGAGGTTGCGTTCTCGTTCGCCCTGCTTCTCGGCTTCCAGAAGCTTCTTTGCGTCAACCTCTTCTCTGCGATAACAAAGAGAGGTCGTAACATCAATAAAAGCAGCAAGAGTTATTCCAGCAGATAAAAAAAAACAAAACTAAAGACGGAATTTTCAGAAATAGCACAGAATTCGCCTGGGCTCGTTGTGACGCAGCGTGTTTCCGTGACAACACGTCTTGTGGACGTCACAATCTTTCATTATGGAACAACTCTTTGTCAATGTCAGCTGATTTATGGGGTACCGTCATTTACACAGTACCGTCATTTACATCTATCTCATCTATTCCATTAAATAAAACGACCTTGCAACATCCTCACTTTTTCTTTTTCTTTTTGGCGGGCTGATCGTCGCCATCTTCTTTGTCGTCTCCATCGGCAGCAGTTGCGGTTTCTAATTAAAAAACGACATTAAATTCAACCTTCGTCAGGAAAAGCGCGATCAAATCTTCGACAGGAGAGTGTGATCACAGATCGCACCTGGTTCGAGTTTCCTTTTATGCGGAGGGTCGGCGAGGATCCGATCGACGTCCGTGCGATCCTTGAGCTCCTCCGGTCGTTCCCACATCGACAGTCGCGTGGTCGGATTGAAGAAGAAGACTTTCTCGTCGCCAGTCCACACAACGCACCTGTCGCGCGAAAAAGGAGGGACGTTCTTGAGCGAGCCGTCAAATCGCAACGCGCAGGCTGGCGACGCGTTTAGCGCGGAGGCCAAATCATCCGACCGCACAGTGCGCAAAGAAGCGCGAACACTGCTTGATAGCGCGACGGAATTCTTAAGTTGACCTTTAATTCGGCCAAGGTCCAATCGAATCTTCGACATATTACGCAACTTGACTTGCTCAAGTGAGTGTTTCAAACCAGGGGTCTCCAAATTGCGGCCCGCGAAGCCATTTCATCCGCGGCCACCTAAGACATTTTGCCAACAGTGCAGAAATAATATAGTTACGAAAAATCTGTTGACTTGGTAGAATGCAACATATCCCAAAACAATCACATTACGTAAGATGCCAGGCCCTCGACATGTTGTGCAACAGCTTATGTGGCCCTCGGACAAAAAAGTTTGGAGACCCTGTTCTAAACGATCATCACTACTTCTGCCCCTCTTTACGATTGGCGTTTTATACGAACAAGACACGCAACAGAATCTGCCACACTAAAGAAGCTGATCGCTGTTCGACAGGCTTTTCATATGACACGTTTCTTGAGATATCGTCTGTCTCCAAAACAAACGGCGTACATTGTTACAGATATTGCCGATGAAGAGGTTAAGATTTAGGCTGAAAATACTTTAACAAGGGATCAACGACACGTAAGCTTTTCGAGGCCTTTTTCTCTAAAACCGACTTAACGCATACGTTTAAGTTTTCTTGAATTGAAGTAAACCTATACAGCAACAGAAACTTTTTTTTGCGCATTCCTAGAAAGTTCAAGCGAATATTTCGATGTCGTCACGTTCCGAAGCAGATAACGCACCATGAAGCATAATGCGTGCAGCAAACAAACAAAACCACAAAAACAGTGTTGACAGTGACGTTCGATCTTACCACGGGGTGCCTGAAACGGCTTTGGTCGCGATTGGCCGCTGCTGCTGTCTCGCTTTTTCTTCTTCGGAAATTTCCGCCGTCATTTCTTCGGCAGCCTTCACGTTTTCTTCCATTTCTTCCTTCTTTTGCTGCGGTATCGAAAGTCAGGGTCAGTTAGCGACGGAAGTTTCGCTGAAAACCGGTCGTCACGAACGAATCAATTTCGCTCCCGGAGAGGAGAGTCAAAAGACATCACTCCATGACTCGAGCTCCAGCACCTCTTTCAATTTGGAATTGGGTGTTGCTAAACAGATTCTGGTTCAAAACACAACTTGAACAACTAAGACGCTTTATTTGATTCTGGCCAACGAGAAGTCGTTGGCTGAACTTCGCCGCCAAGCGTGATTTCGCTGAGTGCAAAAAAACAGAATTTTTGGTTTGCTTGTTTATATCGCTTGCTGGCAATAAACACTTTCGAACCTTTCTTCACGCAAATTAACCGATATTTTTGCGCTCAAGCTTAAGCGCTCAAGCTTCGGCGATTTCGACAAATAAATACGACCAAACATCTCAGACAATGAAGTAATTCTCTGAACCACGGGCGATTAGGAATGAGCGCGGGATTAGCGAAATTTTCCGTTCAGTCACTTCAGTGCTGCAACGCTACAGGCTTTCGTTCAGGCGTAAAATTCAAGATACGCCTAAAAAGCGCACACACGCATGAGTGGAGACCTGCGCAGAAACGACAGCCTCAAGCAAATGCGCTGCTCGCAAATCAGACAGTTTTTCATGAGCGAACTCGGAACCGGCCCGGGACTGAAACTGAGTTAGTGGGGTCGCGAGGCAGACGGCGCAAAAACGTCGCCGACGCCCGAGCTGCAAGGGGAAAGTGAAATCGGTTCAGCAGGTTCAGACCGAGACCGGTGCTTTCCCGAATGCAGCCATTTTCCTGACGGTTGAAAAGTACTGAAAAAGCTGAGGCTGTCGTCGCGCTACAGCAAACGTAATGCGCAAGCTGCAGTGAACCGCACTGCACGCTTAAAACGCGCAAACATCACCTCATCGGTTTGCTGCAAGCCAGGATCTTCCTTCTCCTCAGCTTTCTGTTGCTCGGCATTGTTGCCGGCCACCTCTGAAATTCAATCGATTCTGAAGTAAACAGGACAAAGTAACAGCAAGCAACGTCTCATTTCGGCAAAAAGCTGAGTAGATTGCACAGCATTCCAGGAAAGAACAACTTCGGCAGCACGTTCGTAAATTTTCGCGTGCATGGGACATGTGAGTCATGAACTATGAAAACGTTCGCAAAGATGCAATACGTACGTTTTTCAAAATCCTCCATTTCCTTCGGCTTGTTCCACCTCGTTTCCATGGTCCGCATATTATAGTAGTAGGTCCGCCCGTCGGCCGCCTTATGTTCTCGCCACTCGTTCACTGGCATCATGGGCTGTGGAACCATGCCGGGGGGCATAACCATGCTAGGTGGCACCATACCTGCCAGTAACATTTCAGTCACAGAACAAACTACTGAAAACCATGTTATGGCAAATGTTTTTAATTTTTTGAGTATCATTCGGGCAACGACAAATTACTGGCGGCCGAAGCTGGAAATTCGATTCTTGTCGGGGCGTTTTGAGGTTAACGGTCTTGTCCACGAAGCGGTATGGTGAATCACTCACTGGGCGTAGGTCGATCTTACACAACCTTTCGATTGTGAGGAAAGCGCTGTACCTTTGAGCTATCGGCGCCTCCAGCACAGAGCTTCAGCTTCATATAGGCCGTCTGAAGTTTTATCTTTGAAAGGATTTGCAAAGATTCGATTTTATCAACGATTGCAAGTTAGTTTCCTGCTAACACAGGGCATCCATCCGTGAACAATTGCTACTGAGAACATCTGCGTAACTAACCAGCGGGAACCTAATCCAGGCAGGGACAGATTTAGGCAGCGCGGGGCCCTAGGCCATCTTAGTTTTGGGAGCCCCAAGCAGGTGTGACCTATTTGGCCGTTTGTATGAAAAGCGTGAAAGTATGCCCTCTTATGTGTAGTGCCCCCTCAAAAATCTATCTTTTGTTGTGCTGACTTTGGTTCTACATTTGCCTTAGATGTTCAACAGGAATTAAAGCCTTTCCTACATTCTTCTAAATAACAAATGGCATTGCGATCTTTTCTTGGACTTTATAGCTCTTTTGTGTAGTTCAGAAGTTCTCTTCATTAAATTTCCGTGATTTCTAGCGTTTTTTGAAGACAGTTTCTTTTTCGGATGCATACATTTACATGCGGGACCCTGTTGCCACCCTCGAAAATATCGTCTAGTTGTCGATCTGATTTCCTGTATGTAAACTCCTTTTTATAGTAATCGTATTATCACATATTTTATGGAACAAACAAGCGTAATCCATTTAGTGGACACAGAACTATTTATGCCGTTTTGAAGTTGTCATTTTCGAAGCAATACAAAATAGTGTTTTAACCCTCTATGCCAGGACTTCTCAAACTTTTTGTTCTGCAGCCCCACTTTGAAAAAAGGTTTTTCTATGCGGCCCCCTTGATGGATAGCCTAGATGTTAATGATACGTTTCATCGTCTGATTACAAATCTCAAGATGCAGTTTTGTCAATGGCGAAATACTACAAATGCACACAATCCACGAAAGTAACTACACAGTAATAAAACTACCACGTAATGGAAACAGTAAAACGAAAACTAATTAACAAAAAACAATTCAATTTATAGAAGTTATCAAGCACAACTAATGGGATGGATGCAGTTGATAATTTTTACACAGGTCAATCATTCGTAGATAGATACAAGACAACGCAGGACGAAGAAAATCATTTTTCAAAAAGGATCAGACTTGATAATTATCAATTTCCAGAATACCGCTTCACACAAATATCACAACAAAGGTCTAGGACAGTGATTTCCAAACGCCGTGCCGCGAGGACTCCCCTACCGTGCCGCGAAGCAACAGTGCTGCACGACAGTAAATATAAAGCGAAAATTGATTTTTGGTGTTGCCGAGCAACGATCTGCGGGCCAAAGATGAGCGGACTATCATAGTTTGCNATCCAGATCCAGTCCTGATTTTTTAGAACTCAGTCCAAGTCCAACCACAGTCCATACAATTTTCAAGTCCAAATAAATCCAGAAAATTGGAAAAATGCACAACAAAAATGCCCCATTTCTTTTCCATTAACTCAGTCCAAATCCTGTCGGGATCCTAAATTTTGAAGTGCTTTACACTCCGGATCTAATCCAAATTCAACAAAATTTGCTATAGTCCGGATCCAGTCCAATCCAAGTCCAGTCCAT
>JGI24159J19872_10011633_pt1 | contig 11525 bp, 7 predicted proteins | sample Ectturendosymbi4_FD_19872 | JGI IMG/M metagenome (IMG submission 19872) | reverse complement strand
GTTTCTGGTTCAAAAGTTATGATCTAAAATAAACAAATTAATTAATTATCTAATTAGCTAAATACTCAAATATTTTTACTAACTTTCATCACAACTTTTGAACCCGAAACCTAAGCAGGTCATCCAAAGTATCAAAAGACTTGGGTTGTGGCCTAGTTTCCAGTAAAAACTTCAGCAAAATACTACCACATAACAGGTTGGCGCCCAGGGCCAGGCAAAGTGGGTCAAGGTGGCCTAAAAGTCCTCCACTTATGACGTCACTCACAAAAAAACCGCATCCCCCAAGCAAAATTTTTTTTTCGAGTGCAGACTAGAAGACTTGCCGTGTCTTTTGAGACTTTTACCAGGTCTGTAGAGCATACCGAACCGGAGATATTCTCGCGCAAAGCCACATGGGTTTAGGCGTTTTTTTTCCCAAAATTCCCTGAAAACAGGCGGACGCCGAAGTGTTAAACTTGGAACTTTAACTTTTGAGACATTTCGTGTCACAGAATTACTCATCAAAACAAAATATATTCAATTAATGCACCAAGAGTATTTTGTGATAGCTTTGATCAGTAGCTTTTTCTTAGTGAAATGCTTTCGTAAGCATTTTACTTGATCAATAGGCTAGTACAGCCTAAATAGATGTGGTAAGCTGAGTTTATTGCAAAAGAATTATCAGCTGTGGGTGCTGTAACACACATGGTCACCCAAATTTTTGTCCTGTCTCTAGCCTTGAAGCAAGCTTTTGACTAGATCCTGCATGATGGGCCCTATCTACAGACTTGGGGGTGTCGTGTATCATAAGGATATAGGTTCTCCACATAGACCACCACCTGTGTGTGTTTAGATAGTTCTGGACTCAGTATAAGTTGATAACAGAAATGGTTGATAATATTTCACATCAGTATATATTAACACTTAAGGCTCCACATGTATTGCGGGTTTTCACCTGATCAGCACCGGCTTTTATTGTCATTGTCAGATTGTTAGTCCAATATGCTGTAAAGTTGTCCGTCTAGTGGTTGGGCCCAGGTCAGGTACCAGCAGCCAATATCCTACCTTACTATGACGTCACTCACAAAAAAACAAAACCCAAAAACCACAAAAAACATTTTTTGTTGCAGACTCAAAGACTTGCCAAGTTTTTTTAGGGTTTAAACAGCACTCTAGCGCAATTGGCTGAGCAGCTATGTGGTTGGTAAGTCAACTGAAATACCCCAGGTTTTTCCCTGATTTACAAGTACGATATATTCATCCAGCAACCAATGTATCAGTATCAATTTATTTAGGAACAACTATAAACAAACATCAAATCATGCCACAGAAAGCAAACCACATTAGAATAGAGACATCTGAATTAACCATACGGTTTTCTGGTCAGATGCCATGACGAATAAGGGAGAAAAAAAAAGAAAAAAGACCATGAATAGTACATTTCAATAATGACGGTCCAGGCTAGGCCATGTTATTTTATTACTAAGTGTAGCACGTCATGTATTACCAGAACATATTTGGAAAACAACATCTGCCCTTTCATAATTTGGAATTGAACAAACTGTTGAATCTATGGAAGACCATATTCCAATTCCTATATATGTAAATTACTTGTGAGCTATTTTTAATCTAGTCCAAGGATGTGTTGAGGAAATACACTCTCAATGGTAGTGATCATTGCAAATCATCGAAGATGTGTCTTGAACGACAGATTGAAGTGGAATCCTTTTAGATTAACATAACTTTGTTATGAAGATAACACATTTTTGATTGAAATGTGGAAAAATGTTTGTGAGAAGGGTTTCAACAATGGCAATCATAAAGAAATAGTGTATTGTGCTCTGTAGAGTATGCATACTGTACATGTGGTATTAAGGTAATATTTGATTGGCTTGAATGTAACCAATACTGTCCACATATGGATATTCCAACTTGTTATTACCAAAAATGAAAAATATTACATATTACATATTTTGATATATTGCAGGTAACATATAGGGGTACAATATCTGTTCGACATCACTCATCAGCATGTTATAATTTGATCCACGGGGTCAATTTCAAGGTCAAAATATAGGTCAAAAGGTCATCACCCCAAAATTTACCCAAATTATAAAAATGATGTTAGATTTCAATTCTTGTTTTTTTCACTTTACAAAGGTACTTTGTTTTTCCAGATTGGACCACTGGTTCAAAAGATATGGTTATTTGAAGATAGGCGCCCCCTTTGTTTTTCTCAAAATTTTCAAAAAAATAAACCCCCAGATCTCAGAAATCGATCATCCCATCAATGAAACATTTTAGAGTTGAGGTTTGGGGGAAAAACCAATATGTATGCCAAATTTCATTTAAATTCTGAAAGGGTAAGGTTTAGCCCAGTGTTTCTCAACCCGAGCCCGCGGAATGCTCTAGATGAGTCTGCAAGCATTAGGAGCAAACAAGTTTTCTGTAATGCTCTCACACAATAATAACTTTATCAACTTTATACAGTTAACGTTTTTGTTCATACAGCAATTAAAATGCACCTAACCAGTGCTAAAAGTCAATGAATTGCTATTCCGCATTGCATTTATACCCTTGGAAAAATGGGTTGGACATAGTTTAAAACCACTGGAGATACTTTTAAAAATTTGGGCCCCTCCCAGAAAACTCTTCGCCATCCCTGATTTCCCAAGCTGGTTTTGGGCCTGTTCAGGAATAAAAACTTACTCTCATAGTCAATGCGTGCTTTTTCTGTTGCTTCGAAAAATGCAAGAGCAAAAGCACCTTATGCAGCAGGAGAGAGGCTGGTCAAACCATCACTGGGGAAATAACCANGACAATGTGCAGTGANGCTGATGCCATAGCGAATAAGTTAGGTATGGTTTTTCTTCAAACAACACCATCAAGTGGCACATCCAAGAGCTCTCAGTCGCTATTCTGAACCCAAAAATTGCTGCTGCAAAAGCAAAGCAAAGTGAAATCGTCAGAGGTGGGTGAGACGCGAGACTACAGATTTAGGGAATGATGCACAGTTCATGGCGTTTGTGCGGTGCCGTGCGTCTGAGGACTACGTGGAACAATTTCTCTTTTGCTGTCCATTGCCAAACATACCACAAGAATAGAAATGTTTGAGAAAGTGGCTTCCTTCACTAAGGAAGATCAGCTTTCGCATAAACACTACGTGTCTGTTTGCGCCGATGGTGCTTTGGGCATGATAAGAATCAAAAAGGCTTTATGAATTTATGAAAAAGGAAAACAAAAATATGTACGTCCTTACTGTCTTCTTCGCTGAGAAAAAATCAGACAGCGAAGAAATTTAAGAAGAATTGACAGTTTTTAAATAGATTTCATATGCTGTCAATAACATCAAAAACCGTCCCTTACGCATTCATTAATTTGGTGCTTTGTGTGGTGAGATGGGGGACGAACAAAGTGGACATCTGAACATCTGCTAGCTCATAAGGAAAGATGCTGGAGAGAGTCACCCATGCAATGACAGCAGTGCGTTATTAAAAGAACAGAATCACAACTTTGCTGAACGATTCATCGACAGCAAGGGGATTGCCAAATATCTATACTAAGGTGATTTTTTATATGTTTGAATCAGCTAAACAGCTCCATGCACGGCAAAGGTAAAATACTTATGGATGTGTCCGAGACATCGTCACGTTTAAACATAAAACACAGTTGTGGATCCATCAAATTGAAAATAGAAGAATATCAGCATTTTTGGCATTAAACGCTTAAACGCACTTGCAGAAGAGATAGAAATTGATTTGCGCTGCACTTGCCAAATCTTTTTTGAGTGCCTTACTACATCTCTCCGAGATGGATAGATATATCCCTTCTCATAATTACATCAAAACATTTAACTGGGTGCGAAACTTTTTTGCAGTGTCAGAGCTAATGGTTAACACTTTGAGAGCCGGTCTGTGATATATTCGTACTTCGATTTCAGCCTAAAAAACAGCAGTTTTCGGTTGCCTTACCAACGCCCTAGCTCCTACACCGATTGCGCTAGAGAGCTGTTCAAGGGCTCAAACGGATCGGCCAGTCTAGAAGATGGCACTCGAAAAAAATTTTTTGGTTGGGAGGTGCAGATTTTTTATGACTGACGTCATAAGTGAAGTAGTTTTAGGGTCATTTTGGCTCATGTTGTCTGGCCTAGGGCCCAACTGCTATGCCAAAGTGTTTCGCTGAAGTTTTCATTGAAAACTAGGCTCAAGTCCGAGTCTTTTAAGCTTTTGATCGACTTTCTAGCGTTTCTGGTTCAAAAGTTATGATCTAAAATAAACAAATTAATTAATTATCTAATTAGTCTAATAATTTTACTAAGTTTCATCACAACTTTTGAACCCGAAATCCCAGCAGGTCATCCAAAGTATCAATAGACTCGGATTGTAGCCTAGTTTCCAGTAAAAACTTCAGCGAAATACTACCACTTAACAGGTTGGCACCCAGGGCCAGGCAAAGTGGGTCAAGGTGGCCTAAAAGTCCTCCACTTACGACGTCACTCACAAAAAACGCGTCCCCCAAGCAAAAACTTTTTTCAAGTGCAGAATAGAAGACTTGCCGTGTCTTTTGAGACTTTTACCAGGTGTGTAGAGCATACCACACCGGAGAAATTCCTGCACAAAGCCACGTGCGTTTAGGCATTTTTTTCTGAAAATTCCCAAATCCTAGCGGATGCCAAAGTGTTAATTGTGAAATGGATTGTATTGCTGACAGCTGATTGAGCTGTAAAGTTGACAGCTGTGGAGTTTCACTCAATTTTGAGTGGATGTCAAAACAAGCCAATCTCTCTTGATTTGTCATGATCGGCAGGCAACAAAAGCTCGTTTTCTCTTTCCATCTACATACTGTTGTGAAGCTGTTTTTCAACGACAGAACTATTTATACCAAGCACCGATACCAACCTCAACCAGAAGACGACATCAGGTGGGCGTTGAGGACTACAGGCTCGAATTTCAACAAACTTGTGAAACAAACTCAGAGACAAGATTGTCATTGAAATTTGTGAATGTGGGCGATCACCGAATTTGCTAAAACTAGTGTTTACATCATTCTCATAGCCTTAGTCTATCTTGAGTCGGCAAAGATTTATACTTGTCCGAAAATAGTCCATGTCTTAAAAAGTTGAGAAACACTGGTTTAGCCCATTGGGTTACTTAATGTGGAATGACCCTACGAGCTTTATGACATCTGATGTATCAGGTCACAAACATTAATAATTTTTCTTTAAAAAGACAGTAACGTTAAAGGTGCAGCTCACATGCAAAACTTTTACAACTGTGGAAAGGAAGTTAAGAAAACTCCACGACAGCTCAGAGGAAATTGAAGTTAGATTCCCAGGAAATTTACATTTTTTCTAGCACTGGGAAAACACTGTACAATGCATATCTGCTGGTTCTCCAATTAATAAGTTGCTGACTGTGAAAAATGTGATCACATTATTTGTGCAATCAATTGAACAGAAAAACTTTGTCAGAATATCATGCTTTTATTAAAGTAACGTTGAAGTTACTTATTTTGTAAAGAGCATGTATCATGAAAATCACTATATCAGTATGGTTAATAACAATTTGTACATAATACAAAGTACAACTACTTCTAACACTACGTTATGCAGTGGCTGATATGCACGGAAGTGGAGAGGTGCTGTTTGCAAATGGACATATAATGCACACACATATGCTTGCAGCTGTATGGTTAGCAAACATGGTGGCTATCACAGAAGTAAAATTTAAAATTAATAACAAATACAGTAGCTTGTCAGTATTTACTTTAAACATCACTCAAATCAATTCATTCTGAGTCACCTTAATCAAATTTTCATCAGAAAAATAATGTTCTAACAATGTCCTTATTTTTGTTTCTAGTTCAGCTGATGGTGCTTTCCATGACTTGTCTTCTCTCAATATTTCACTGAAATCTCTCTCCTGTAATACATAGAACAGACATGATCATGTCAGAAGTATCAACCATAACACTGCTTTCAAGGATGGTCATTTCTCATAAAACAAGAGCTAAAAACATTATATATTTCTAGTCTACTGCAAGCATATTACATCATTTTTTTGTACTAAACTCACTTTCTGAATTATTGCCATACATGCTAACATAGTGAAGTAAGTAATGAATGAATGAAAAAAGACCACAATCACAGCAAAGTAGACAGGAGACACCATAACTTGCTGTTCACTCAAATATTGTTATCATGTCAAGTTTCTTGCAACTGCATGGTATATTGATATGACAATCATAAAGTACTGCAGACTGCCACAGCATTTCAACATGCTAATAAACCCTGCAGTACACATTTTATTTCAAAAATGCAGTTTTTCATTTTATTAGCAACCTTCACTAACTAAAAACAATGAATACAACTCTTCATGAAAAATCTCGCTTCCCACACCTGGATAAACTATCATATAATGTTTTCAAAACTTAGATTTGTTATTCACAAAATCCTTAGATGCAATATATTATTTCAGACACTATAAAAATATTTACTAATCCTAGATTAGCTATGTCCAACACATGGGCCACAGCCCGAGTAAGCTTTTCATTAGAGTCTTGCATGGGTTGAAAATTTTTGCCCGCTCTCACCCTGCAAAATTCAAACCCACCCTGTCTTGCATGAATTTGAGAAATCTTATCTGAACCCACCCCGCAAATGTCTAAGCTGTACCCACAAAGTAACTGTCAATTTAAAGCCAGGGTTGGAAACTTCATCTTTTTGTGGTCAAATTTTGAAGATTTGGCTGTTTTCAGAAGCCGTTTGGCCACAAAAATTTTCTTTGGTCTTTTGGCCTATTTGAAAATTTTGCTGAATTTTGGCCTAATATGCATGTGATACCAGATTCTTGAATTAAAACACTCAAAAAGTCTCTGTATCCACTCTCACAAGCACGCTTCCCTTCATGACAGTCGAAATTACCCAGTGTAAAATTCCAGACCTCTAGAGAATGTAAGTGTTAATACATAGTTATCACTGTTATCGTAATCAACCAAGCAAATTTCCAATCTGAAGTTTATGTCCTGAATGCAGTTGCTGAACTTACACTGATAAACTCAAAATAGTATGTTGATGGTGGTTTGTTGGGCATGGTGAGGTAAGTCCCAGGGTTGCAGAGTCGTAAAGAGTTGGAGGTTTCTGGATAGAGCCAGATTCCCAGCAACACTGGGAGTCAGAAACATATTTTTTTGTCTGATTCCGACTCCAGATGTCCAATTGGATCATTTTTGCATCACACTCTTAAATTGGGGAATTCCTGTTGAAATGGTACAATTTCTTTTGAAACTTTTGTTGCAACAGATTTCTTGCTGTGCACCATGATTTCCATTGATTTTAACAGCCAAATTTCATTCCCTTCACGTTAAGGAGTTGGATTCGGGAGTCAGAAATTTTGGAAAGGCTGGAGTCGGGAGTCAAAGTCAGGAATTTTAGAAAGGTGGGAGTCGGAGTTGAAGTCAGATATTTTACCTCCGACTCAGAAACCCTAGTAAGTCCATCGGTTGGTTTCTTGTATATATGGATCAACTATTTGCAATGGCTTCATGGAATGTCGCTTATGATAAAAAAGTAAAAAGGGGAATGGGAAAACAACTTTTCATTAGCAGAATAGGTTGTGATGGACGAGATTGAAAGTGCTCACTGCAAACTAAGTAATAGGTCATTTCACCCTAAGAAAAAACTTTTGAGAGTGCATGTGTCATCTGCGGAGCACAAGTGCAATGAAAATGTGATTAGTGCTGCTGTGCTCATGACAGCATCCATCAAACCTGCAAAGGCCATGATCATTTTCGACCAGGTAAAACAGATAGAAGTGAAATTAGTCAGTGTCACTGTTTGTTGCCACAGCTCTCTGTCAACACTAGCGGGCGCCCGCAGGAGGGACAAAACGGGCATTTGCCCCTCCCTGGAAACTGGGACTAAGAAATAAAATTTTACACAACTAGATTTGCTCTCCAGATTCAAAATTGGCAAAGCTTCAGCCTGGTATTAAGTGGATCTATAATATTTTGTTACTTTTGTGTTTGTTGATTTTCATATGTTGTGCTTTGTTTACTGATCACACCAGTCACCAGTTGATGTACACTTTACACTATGAATCACATGCACAAATATTTTTTAAAAGTTGTTTGGCTTGACTATGAAGTCATGGAGTATGTCAGTAGCCTGAATTGGATTTAGAAATCAAAATCCAATCAGTCAGGCAATATCAACTTTCTAAATTACTTCAACAAATATCTTTGCTTAGGAAATAAGTGAAAACCACACTTGGCTTTAGAATTAAAACAAAATATTTGCACAATATATTTTGTCTTTCGTAGAACTATTTTGCCTTCAGCAGAACATGATTGATATAATTTTGGATTTAAACAGGATTTGGATTTTGAAATGAATTGTCAGATTGGACTTGACAAACCTAAATCCGTTCATCTCTGGCATCTAACTTCTAGAATTTGAATTTCCCGCCAAAACCAGTAACAATGGGTATCGTAACAAATGGATTTACGTATTTTATGCAAAGTTCACTAAGAGCTGCATACTACAATCTGCGGTTTCACTACAATCTGCGGTTTCACCACAACTGGAGAATGTTGTGTCACCCTTCTACAACAAGCTCCCTGTAGCATTGAATATCTTACTCGTGTGAATTTCACATGCATTGGGTCCTTATTCAGTAACCTAAATAAAAAATGTCTTATCCTGTGCACAACCCAGCATCTGCTCCATACCAAGTTTAACCCACACGCATATTAGAGATAGACTGATATATCGGCCTGGCTGATTATAATCGGCCGATATTTGGGTTTTCCCGATATATCGGTATCGGCCAAAACAGCCGATTTTATCAGCCTCAGTAGGTGTGACAAAACACTGTTATATTCTTCACATATCCAGACAACTTGTGCTAGAAAGCACAACGAACCAAGTCAAGACAATTATCTTGCAGCAACGCTGGCAGGTGCATTTTCATAAGCAAGCAGAAAGCATGAACCATGTGTCAGCCGTCGCAGCCAAAATAAAAGTATCATCTTCAATCAGTTTAATTAAAAATCATAGCAAAATATTGAAATTGCTACAATTTGAAATTTTTAACTCATAAATCCTGATTTTTGAAGTTTTTGAAAAAAAGGTACAGTATAGAATACATATTTTTGATAATGAAGCAGAAAACAAGATTTAAAATTTTTGGAAATATCAGCATCGGCTATTAGTCCATGAATGGCTGGTAAATCGGTATCGGCCCCAAAAAAGCCATATCGGTCGATCTCTAACACAAATCTCTGTGTGTTCCCACACATATCTGCAAATGTGAGTACCTGCAACCTGCTCAGGTTAACCTGCCCTGCACAGAACTCTAGTATGTACAAAACAACAACCTACCGTATGTACTCGCATATAAGCCAAACTCACGTAAAAGTCAACCCTTAAAAAAACTGCCCAAAATGAGGAATTTTGCAAAATCTCGCATATAAGCTGACCCCCAAAATATCATGGTGTGTCGTTTGGGCTAACAACAAAAGAGTATTAATATAAAATGCATTGTGCTTAATCAGACTTGATTTTGTTGCATTTTATTTGAGGTACAGTTAAAATTAATATTAAAATTGAGTTGTAGTTTGTCAGAATTAATTTTATGTAGTGCAGTCTCAATTTTTATGGCTGTATGTATGACTCAATGATAACATCGGTGATATTGTGTGATCTGAGCAGTGGCGTCATGTCAATTCGTTTGTGTGAGAACAGATTTATGCGTGTATAAGCCGACCCCCTAATTTGATAAACATTTTTTTTTGTTTTAAAGTCAGCTTATGTGCAAGTATACACAGTATCTTTATTTTGATAATCTTGAATTCAACATTTTTAATGCAACGGTCTTTATTGTGTTACTATCATGTACTAGAGTCCTGTGTAGGTTGAAAAATTTCACCTGCTCCCACTCTGCAAAAGTTAAACCAGCAGGGATTTCAGAAATCTTATCTGCTCCCACACTGCACATTTCTAACCCACACCTGCAAACATGTAACCCATACCTGCACACTTTAAACCAGAGCTTGGAACTTGTGTTTTTGCAACCAAATTGTAAAAAATTGACTGCTTTTAGAAGTGGTATGGTTGAAAAAATTGTTTGATCTTTTGGCTTTTGTATAATTTTGAAAATTTGGCCAAATTTTGGCCTAATTCATAGGTACCACTTTCTGGAAGTTATACATTCTATATTTCTCAATGTACACTTGCACAAGCACACTTTCCTTCCTGACAGTTGAAATTACCTAGATTTAACATCCCAAACCCAGTGTATGAAAAGAATTAACACTTGAGGAGCCGGGACAATTCACGTGAACAATGTTTCTTACGTCAATTAGCAACTCCATAACTTGCCAGTCAATTTTGCTACAGAGCTGTTCAAACCCTTAAAAGATGCGCTGAGTCTTCTAGTTTGGATTTTTTTATAAATTGGAGAATTTTAGATTTGGAGTTTTTATGGGTGACGTAATAAGTAGGATTGGTTTAGGCCATTTTGACTGCGGTCATCCAATCCTAGGCCACAACTGCAAGAGCCAATTTTTTGACTCAAGTTTTTAGTGGAAACTAAGCTATATTTCGAGTCTTTAAGCCTGGTTTATTCCATGCCAGGCGATCCAGAGCTATATATCTGACCGTGAGCAAAATCCATGAAATTTCATAAGCAGAGAGATCTCATCCTTCTGATTTCAAAACATTTTGATTTTTTTAATTTGACCAATATTTGCAAAGTTATGGCTGGTTGAAATTTGAAGTGTTCCCATTTATTTTTTGCGTATATTTTTTGTGAATTTAGTGCTCTGACGTAAAAACCCTTGTATCTTTTATGTCTGTGACTATTTTTAGCTAGAAATTTGTGAGAATGTGTCAGAAGGTGTGTTTATTAGAAATCAATCATTGGCACTTTCCTTATGACCTTTGAACTTATGTAAATCAAGGTCAAGTAAGACATAGCTTTTTGTGTGTGCTCATGCATGACCATATTTCAATTGCTTATAACTTGAAAAGGTCAACTGGTATGAAGTTGATTCTTGTTTTATTTGAAAGCTATAGAGATGAAGATTTTTTTGGTTTTGTAGCAGCGCAGTAGCTGCTACATGCGACGCGCTAAGCATAGCATCCCTAGTAGCACGAAAGCTACAGGGAGCTTCCTTTAGCCTAGTGCCTAAGTGCGCAGGCAAGCCGCTTCTTTAATGGTGGAGATGCGGGGCACGGCATGGTAGGGAGTTCGAAACTGCGTCATGCGCAAAAGCTTACGGTCCTCGTACGAGGCTTCGCCGGTGAGAGCACTTGGAGCACGGCTCCCGCTTAAAGATAGAAGGGGGAGCATTTTGTTGACATGTCTCTCACTCTGTAACACACAAGCACGAGCTGTGAATCTGATTCATGCTGTCCTATGCGATGATGAAGGCGTTACTCAGGCTCGCTGCTGTTAGAGACACGAAACAGGCAGGGGAGTTGAGAGGTGACACTGTACACTTTATTGCCTCGAGTTCTGCACTGGTTTTAATGACGCAAAACGGCA
>JGI24159J19872_10011632_pt1 | contig 11526 bp, 6 predicted proteins | sample Ectturendosymbi4_FD_19872 | JGI IMG/M metagenome (IMG submission 19872) | reverse complement strand
GTTTTTTTTGTATTTTCAGAAAGTGCATCCAGCGATCTATCACTGTTGACGTTTGCCGCTTTTATTGTGACAACAAAGTTTGTGCTGACTATCTTCCGCTCCGTTTGCAATTGCTGCAGGAAATAAGAGATTGCAGTCCTGTTCATGTGCGGAATTCGTGAGGTGCTAGGCTAGTGGAGGTCGTTGTGTACACGTTTCAAAACCTCTTTGAGTGTCAGCTCACCACACTTCGGAATTAAGGCTGGTGACGCAACACTTTACACTGTTGCCTCCGGAGGACCCGAGCGGCAAGCACGCAAAACTTCTGTGGCGGAAAGCAACAGCAGAGATCACCCGACGAGATTACTCTCGTCGCTACCATAATAAAGCACAATCAAGACCTTCTCCATCGTTTGAGCGAGTTGGTCCTATCCGCTGCTTGGCCGCACCAGATCTGAGCAGGTGTTCAGCAGCCATGACGATTGTCTCATCATCCAGAACGTTCAGGCCGTGCAATCCACGGGGAGGTCGATAAATTGGACATTGAAGGACAACATGGTCAACGATCTGTTCTTCTGAGCCACACTCACAGGCCGCAGAGGGGGCCATTCCCGATTTTTGCAATCATGCGCGGAAACGTCCGAGACTGGTGTAGAGGCGGTTAAGCCGGACCCATGTTGTTCTTGGAAGGGCCATTCCAGGAGGCTGGGTGCCGATGTCGGGGATGAAAGTAAGGAGTCTCGTACCGGGGTTTTCCGGAAAGCCGCCCAGTCTTTAGTCCGCCCATGGGCGCTTACTTTAGGTGGGCGTTTATATGGTGCTAATATTTGAGTTGAATACTACCGTACCGGTATTTGTACCTGTCACCTTACACGGTACGTCCAACGTTATACCGTACTGAGTTTTAATACTATTTGTAGTTGTCACCTTACANCAGTGGTNGGCAAACTTTTTTTATCGCGGCCCAAATCACCTTTTCAATNGCTATTGAAGGCCCACTNTATTTGAAACNACTAGAATAAAACGTATGCATGTGTAGTTGTTCAGACACAGGCAATATGCAACTGCCGTATAACAGCCCGGGCGGTTATTTGGTCCACGTCTTATTTTCCTAATGTGTCTATTTTCCTATTAACGGCCCTGGGCGGCCTTCCGGAAAACCCCGGTAGTGTTGTCCAACCACTCTGCATTCCAGCGGTGATTGGCCCAGAGCGCCGCACGTCTGTTGTTGTAGTCAGATGAATTGATGAGTTGTTTTGCGGCTGGTACAAATGGGCGTCTCGATTTGAGACGCCGTGCATTCCCACTCGATGAACAGATGAGAGCTGAGTGGAGCAGATCCATGCCACGGTGTACTAGATACAGTGTGGTTGCTTTGCGACGAAGCTCAACAAGTTGTATGCACGCGAGGACAGGAAGACTGTCCGCTGGTGCAGAACACCGGCATCTAGTCACAATTTGCAAGGCGTTGTTGATGGCGGGGTCAATGAGAATGGTGTGTGGACTACGGCACCAGACAGGAGCGCAGTACTCTGCTGTTGAATGGACCAGGGCTAACGCGGCTGTTTGCAGCGTTGTTGCTCCAGTACAGCAGCTCGAGCCAGCAAGCAACCTCAAGAGTGCGACATATGATGTCAGCTTTTTGCGAAGTGACTCGAGGTGTCGGCAACACGTGAACGCCTTGCCCAGCGTTACTCCGAGGTATTTAGACTCAGAGCAAAAGGGCAAGGTGTCGTCGCTGAAGTTGACTTTCAACTCACATTTAGTTTCCTTGTTGTTGAATTGGAAGACTCCCGACGCTATTTTTGTTGTGCTGAGCTCTGGAGGTACTTACCTACAATCTCCCAGACCTTGTTGGGCACTCCTTCCACTGCTTGCCAGCCATCACTGACATGAATGATTGCTTGATCGTCGATGTATGCGCACTTTGTGGAGATGGGAATTGGCATGTAAGAGGTGTAGATGCCGTGATGCCATACAGTGTCATAGGCTGCTGTGAGATCGACAAACACAGGTCCGGCCTTCTTAGCCGAAAAGATATCCTCGATGTCCTGTGTCAGCAAGGTTACCTGACCTACAGTCTACCTCCCGTGTTCAAATCCTAATGGATCAATGATTGGTTCGATACTAGCGTATATGAGTCTCACGAGGATCTTGAAGGGGAAACACAGTAGAGATATAGGGCGATAACTCTTTGGGTCTCCCCATAGGTTTTTCCGGCTTAGGCATCGCAACTAATAGTGCTCTTCTCCAGATCCTGGGGTTCTGAGTTGGTTGGCACATGCACGAAGTGAAGAAATCACATGACCAGGACTTGAGAGCTCAACTGGAGTAGAGAATAAACTGGGAAAATAGAGTCCAGACCCGAAGATTTTCATGGCTCTAGGTGGTTGCGGGTGGCAGCAAGCTCCTCTGGCGTGAAAGGACCAGAGATGCTTTCTCGATCAGATGTTGGGACCATCCATAGGTCGGACAGCTGCTTGCTGACGAGCCTTGTGGAGTCGCACGATCCCCTGTCTTGTGTGCCCTGTTCTTCACGAGTTGTGAAAAATGGGGTTGCTGAGGGAGTGTCCAGACCTGTCAGCAGTGGCGTAGGAGCTGGGGGTGCACTTGTTACCCCAAAAGTTTTGATTTGTCGAAAACCCGGGCAAAATCCCAGAAAATTCGCGCAGAGATGTTTCGACACCTTGAAATGCAACTGAATGAAATACATCTGAAATTTGACTAATTTCTCCCAAATTAATGGCGTCCAATGAGATAAATTGAAGACCTTTTTCAGGTCTTCATGTCTGTTTTTGGTCTTCATGGAATGCTTGGTGCACAAAAATTTTTCGGGTATTTTGGGGAAATTCGGACAAAATTCCTTCGCAACTCCAAAAATTTGCCTGCTCCCATGCCTATGCCTGCCAATGAGTTTATTGATGGCACTCCACGCCTTGCGGCTGGAGTGTAAGAAGTCGATGGAATTTACAGCTTCTTTCCTCTCTCCTGCCTCTTCTGATCAAGCCGGGAAAGTAGGGACGAAGCGTATCTGTCAGAGACAGTCCCCACTGGATCTCGTTTGAAAGGAGTGATAAAGGGTCTCGCACTCTTTGTCCCAACATGGCATATAGTTCTTGGGACGGGCACATAAGATGCATTGTTTAGCTGCGAGCAGCAGGCTCTCGCATAGTTCCTGGTATGCCTTCTCGATGTTTGTGTGCGGAAGTGGCGATCTCTCAACGGATACGCATGTAAGAAGGCAAAAACGATTTCAATCAGCTCTGCGAAAGTTCCAACGCTTCACCGGATCGCTGTAGGCAGGGCCTTTGAGCCTCGATGGCGTTATGAGAGAGGGCCGGTGTTGTGACCGAGGGAGCTTTCCTGGAACACGTCTGCAGACAGTCGGTTGTCATGGTCGACACTCGCGAAGGCCACATTGGTACCGACGTCCCATCGGTGAGAGAAGAAGCTGGTTACTCCTTTTGGGTCGTGCAGCAGCTCAAGGTTGTTGGCTTCCCGGAGTTGGAAGGAGTTCGGAGTTGGATTCCTAAGAACACCAGGAGTCCAGTTTGATCATTTTTTACATCACACTCCTACGTTAGGAGTTCTAATTCGTGCCTGTTGAAAATTTCAACTTGAAATGGTACAATTTTGTTTGAAACTTTTATTGAAACAGTGTTCTTGCTGTGCACCACGATTTCCATAGATTGCTAGTCGCTACTCGCTCTTTGCCACTGTTGACAGCCAAACTTCATTCACGTTATGTTAAGGAGCCGAAGTCGAAAATTTTGGAAAGGTCGGAGTCGGAAAATTTTGGAAGCGAAGAGTCGGATTTGGACATTTACCTCCGATTCCGCAACCCTGCAATGTCCAGGAGTCCAGGCTCTCACCGTCAGGAGATGTTTTGCTGTAACCCAGCTGACGTGCTGGCAGTTAAAGTGGCCAACATACAGACTGGAGTGTGCAAAGGTCGGGATGGCCGTATGTGTGGGTCTCGAGAGTGGAGGTTTGCAGACGTTAACAATCTAAAATCCTGCGACATCTACGCACAACCACTCAGTCTCTGATTGCTCTGGAGACTGATCGACCAGTGACCATTCCGACTGCTCCTGAACAAACGCGGCAAGGCCGTACTTGCTACTCAGGACTGACCCAGCTAGCGAACAGGTGGGAATCACTAGCTTGCCTGCAGTTGTGCAGTGGGTCTCCTGGAGGACGATAACGAGCGTCTTGTTCTTGTAAGCCAGCTGCTCGATGACGCTGATCTTGTTTGCGGTGAGNCCCTCGGTGCTCAGCTGCAGTATGCTGGTTCTTCAGTCATCTTCAGCAGCAGGAACGCAGCTACGNTTTGAAGAGAGCGTATTTCCACCCAGCGCGCCGAACACATCCAGCACANTCAACTGTTCACCAGGTTCACAAGCATTATGNAACTCACCGAGATCACTTTATCGGGATAACTCTGATTTTGCTTAATCGCTCCACTTACACGTAGNTGCTATTCTTAGCACACATCCTGTTCGTGGTGTATCGCACATTCAACACCGCGCCTACTGAGTGGTTGCAAGAGTGATGTGACATGTGTTACACCTAACAGTAACGGCAATTCTCTACCACACAACTAGTGGAGCAAAATTGAACTTGAAATGACGTTGGCTAGAATAAACACAGTCCCGTTGCCTAAATTGCAAAAAGGAAAACCCTGATCTACGAGTTAAAGCACACCCAGTAACAATGACCACCATACGCCACTGAAAAAATAGCGCATATCTCATGTGTAGAAAAAAACTTGCAGTTTGAGTAAAAAGTAATATCAAAAATATTTCACACCATCAACTCTTATCGCTTACGGCATCTTCTTTGTAAATCGGTGAAACAACAAACAAGTCTCTTAAAATAGCTAAGATAATTTTGTTTCATAACTTTTTACATGCTTGCACTTTGATACTGAAAGAATAAGGTACCAGGAACTGACGAAAGACTGCCACTAAATTTACAAAAAAACTACGGTCAGCTTACCTTGGTGCAAGTCCACATGCGGTGTAATCTAACCGGCTTTCACTTGCCAGTTTCCGAGCAATGAACTTGCCCAGCAACCATTTAGGGAGAACTTTTCTGAGAACCATAAGAAAACGGTTGCCCAACCCAATATCGTAAGGAATTCCATTCTGTGAGAAGCGTTTTACGTTTAATTTTACAGAGACAGTTTCAATTAAAACTATATTTTAAACATTATTCTTCCGTCCCTAGCACCAGCATGAACGTTATAAATAAAATATGAAGTACTTGTGCTTTGATGATATCGTAGGTAAACATGATTCTGCTTTGAGCAACCAGGAACCATCCAATGGCAAATCAAAAGAACAGACAATTGATCAGCGATGAGCAAAGTGCAACCACTTTATGACAACTAAATGAACACCTTCAGAAGGTCAATAGGACGTTTTTGTTGTGAACCTCAATTCCGCAAACAATGATACAATTGGAGCAAAATATAAGAATTTGTTTAAATGGTCGATAATTTATATCATCGGGTATATTTCTCTGTCACTGTACATTTCAGTAAATTAGATGCCAGTGGAAAGTAACACAATTTAAATGAGCCTCTTGTAGACATAGCTTAGCTGAGCTGAGCTCAGCCGCGCCGCTAACAGTAACTCGCCGGTTACTAGCTTATCGTGCACTTAGCAAATTACCTGTTCCACCAAAATCTTTCGGAAAGCACTAAGTCGGTCTTCAAGGTTTGCAGTTAACAGCAACATTATTTTAAGATTCGGTCTCAAAACAGTTCTCCGCATTGTCCTAGGACGGCTTTGTAGCTGTTCATTCAACTTAGCTCATAAACAAAAGAACTATGGACGGAAGTATGTGGTCATGTCACGTCTTTCGATCAGAACTCTCGTCAATCTCAGCTGATTCATGGGGTACCTGACTAGATAACCTCTTTGGTTTTCTGTGCCCTGGCGTTTTGGTGTCTTGCAGAGTATCTGGCGCAATGGACTTCGTATCTATGTCTATCATGGGGGTCGGAATGGGGATGCAGGGGAAAAACTTGCACACCCTGGATTTTGACATCATTTGATAAATTTCTATGAACGTTTTAGTAANTTTTTTTTCTCTTCTGTTATGCAATTCCTTTTATGAAATTCCTGAATAAGANNTTCGATTTGCCCAGAGTAAGTAATTTCTACCACTGAAAGCCTTTCGTGTGAGATGTGCAGTAAAAACTTTGGAAAATGAACCAACATCCCCTCAAAAGTTGATTTTGTAACACTTTAGCTTCAAAAGCTTCTTCGGCTCTGTTTCCAAAACACTTATTATCTCATCTTTCAAATCAGTGAATCTTGGTATTACTTTTGTCCGACTTAACTACCCAACTTCAGTGTGATATACTATATCAATGGATTCTGCGTTGTTACACTGATTTAGTGTATCACACTGATTTAGTGTATCGTAATGAACACATGCGTTGTTTTAGATGCTTTCTTCACGCCAGCCCAGTTCACGGTCACACTAGCTACAAAAACCTCTCCGTGGGGAAGACCTGCCTCGGAAGGACAGCTGACGCTCAATTATGTTCGTATAGCTCAGACCCTCAATCAGCGCTGCACAACATGTTATTTACAGCTTCCCTATCTTCCGACCATGACGTTGGGACACCCACCCAACGGAGCTCAATGAAAACACAGTCTAATCAGTGGCGTACCTAGGGTTTCCCGCGCTCGGGGACAAAGTCAGTTTGGGCGTTTCCACCCATCCCGCTTGTGGTAGCATAGATGCGAAGAGTGAATTAGGAGTAAAGGGGCGTCGAAAGCTGACTCGGGACCCGCATATCGTTGTTTCTAGATCCATCTGAAAATTTTATATTACTGTAACGTCACGGAATTGACGTCAGAACCTTTGAATCTTGGAAATAGTTAAGTATTGTATAAGTACAGAGGAGCCAAACTATAGAGCTTTTAAATCAACCCGAGTGTTCACCATCCCTTTTGAACACCTTGGTAACGTCATGCGTTGTTTTGCTAACAATTCCGCTCAATCTGTACAGTAGAAGCAAGCTGCGCAGTGGGCTGGATTCGTTGTAGTGGACTTGTACAAATGAGTTTTGCTTCAGGATGAAATAGCCTACTTTGGCTAGGTAGGTGGTGTGGTTTGGTTTGTATATGTGATGATTACTGTAACAGTTTGGACGAATTTTAAAATGAGAATGCACGAAGCTGAATATTATTGACTTCAGTAGTGGTGAGCCTAGGCTCGCATGCAAAGTAGCCTAACGCTAAAGTGTGGAATGTTGATAGCAGTCGAAAAACGGATGCTTCCTAACACGTAAGCCAGTAGATTAATTTGATGATTCTATGTCGAAAATGCTATTCGTTTGTTATCAGTGAGTTCAGTTGAAAAGTTTGTCCCGAGAAATGAAATTAATTAATTCTTGTTCGTGCCCGATGCTGTCGACGTTCTAGCGTACGTGCTGAGCGTGGCTTGATTATGATCAACTGCCAATCTGTTCAATTGATCGAATGGGTTGTGGTAGGCGACAACCACCACGGTTAGTGAAACTTCACAGTTTTGGGCTGGTTGCGAGCCTGGTGAGCACCCTACCATAATGGCCACCGTACGCCACTGCCGAAAGGCAGGCTCACGAATACATAAGGTCAGACAAAAAATGCAAATGAAAATCTGAAGGCAGATGATTTTATACAAAACTACAGATAAATACAAAATTGCAAAATCCTAAAACATTTCTTTGGATATATTACCCTGAAAAGTTAACAGAAAATGAAAGAAATGTTGCGATGTAATGTTTTACTTGTAATTATCTTACCTCACAAATGTTTCCCGCTTCACGGATGCAAATTTATCGATGATTTCGTCAAAAATATAATTTAATGCAGAAGTGTCGCATGTAGGGGTGGATATTAAAATGAGGGGCTGGAGGTACACTCTCAAGGTGGGGCCCTGAAACAAGCTTATGAGGGGCCTTTTGCCGCATTTGCACATAATTTTCTCATTATTATGAAAAACATATGACATGCTTCAGAGCTTTTCAAATATGGATCTTGAGTGGTTGATAAGATGTTTAACAAAACAATGCAGAAACCAAGTGCGAAACTCACAAAAGATGGCCCCACGGCATCTCCGAAAAAGTGGAGGTCCGAGGCGACTGCCTCGTTGGCCTCCCCTAATACCCAACCCTGGTCACATGCATCAACTTAGGAAATGACCCAAACCAGTGACGTTTCGTGAAATGTTCTAGGTAAGCAATTCTGTGACCTGAATTTCGACAATCATGTCAACGGAGATGCTCAGTTTAAAATTTTAATTGATATAAAACACGTGTAGCAGTAACTGAAACGTTAACAATTATTTCTAAAATTTTCAACGCTGTTGCACAGTTGCAATTAGAATCTTGCAAAAGTAGTCAGCATGTTTTTAATATCCCACCAATAAAATCGACATAACTACCTTCAGAACCACATCAAATCCATTTCAACATGAAGTTTGTCAAAGCATCATGGCCCAAAATTTCGCTGAAACTTTGCTGCTCTAAAAGCATGCGCAGTACCATACTGCATGTACTGTGAACGTTGGATTTTCGTTCAGCTGTCACGCAACTATAACACGAGAGGGAAGTCGAAAAGTACACAACCCTGGCTATCTGAAACATTAGAACGCAGCCGTGAGTCAAACCACATGCGGGCGCTGATTGCTCGAGACAGAAGCTCCGAACTGCTTGCTTACTTGGTGATCTTCATGAGGTTTCGTAATTAGGTAGCAGCCGCTGGCATTAAGCATTTTGTAAATGGTAACTATTAGCATCAGCTGAAATTTAACATTTCGTAATTATTGCGTGATATTCCGACCTCAATTTAGCGCCACAAAAATGTTGCGCCCGGGGAAGGAGTCCCCCGTTGCTCCCCCTACTTGCGCCACTTGAGTCCAATGGCTGCGAGTGCGGAACCTTTACAACATCACACAACACAATTTCTGCTGCCTCACACGCATTAAGAAGAACGACATGCAGTAACTATGAATCCATACTTATAATAAGCATCGCTTGGAGACACAAGACTTGATCTTGTTATTGCTGTTAGCTGGAGACTTGCAAGCAAACATCATTGCAATTGCTGTTCACGTTAACAACAGGTTTACACATGATTATGTTTGAACCGTAGAATGTCTTCAGATCACTTGGCGGGCCCCGTAAAAGGCTTCTGCGGGTCGTACATTGCGCAAGCCTGATACAAACCGTTCAAGAGCGCCTAAATTTTACTTCCAAGGCAAAAAATCGTAGCAAGTACTCGCATAGACCTTGGCCACACACCACGCCACACCCACCGAAAGTATGCGCGGAATAATCCAAGCTCCGTGTCGGGAGCTGAGAAAAACACGATCAGCAAAGTCAGAACAAATGCAGGCAATCTCGCATCCGGAATGTCCTGCACCGATGACTAGCACGGATTTGCCTGCAAAATTTTTTCATCGCTGAAAAAGTTTGTTTCAACCTCAGGTTATAGGTACGCAAATGGGAGATGTTCAGATCATAATGTTGAGAAACTTTGACGCATTTTTCTTGCAAAGTTAGAAAAGTGATATGCCCGCCTTCATCTTGCAAAGGATTTACATTAAACTGATCAACTCTGCAGACTGGATAACATCTTGTGTTGCATCTCAATGAAGGTAGCATATGCAAAACTGCAACTCGAATTTGAGCTTGGGAAATCGCTGGTTGAAAGGTCTAACAAGGTCAAGTAAGGTAATATTAGAGTACAGGTGTTTCAATAACAATACACCCCTACCAATATACGCTCGACAGTAAGTTGCTTTATAACAAACTTTTCTTAACTGGTGGGTTTATAAAACACGACGCCCACGTCTCATTCAACTTAACGTTGGATTTCCATTCTGAAGGGCAAAATACAGATAATGCTCCACACTTCAACTGAAACAAGCCTAGTCACAGTTACAGAGATATACACCCAATACAGGCAAAGAAATGGGAAAGATCACAAACATGAATGCTGCGTGTGGATGACTTTGAAACTTTGAAAACGAGTGAAAAAGAATGAAGAATGACTGACAAAGCACAAGTTTAAATTGTTTTGAAATGTGCAGACTGGCTGAAACGTCGGCGTAGTGTTTCACTCACAACAGTTAAGAAAATCTTCCATTTTGCGTATTGTTGACCGGCGCAACCAATCCTTCAAATCTATGTCAAAATTTGCAATATTCGTTAAGTTAAAAAAATGTGGAGCAAGAAACTGAATATTATTTTCCCAAATCGCCGCAGTAAACTAACCAGGAAAAACCGGGAAACCAGGCAAACTTCCTGTTGCATATTAGTGAGTCGAATAAACAACAATCACAGGTACAATTCACAAAATACAGCTCTTAATTTTCAGTTTACTGAGGAAGGCATCAATCTTTTACCGCTTCCGAGAGTTTAGGAATTTTTTAAGTTTTTTTTCACTTCATAGCTTCTAATTGTTAGTTCGTGTCTTCCAACATGTTTACACAGCATATCTGACCGATCGATTCTCGCTCCCATCAGGGTTGCGGAGTCGGAGGTAAAATATCCGACTTTACAAAATTTCCGACTCCGACTCCTTAACATAAAGGGAATGAATTTTGGCTGTTAAAATCAATGGAAATCGTGCACCACAAGAAATCTGTTTCAACAAAAATTTCAAAAGAAATTGTACCATTTCCACAGAAATTCCCAACTTAGGACTGTGATGTAAAAAACAATCCAATTGGACATCCGGAGTCGGAGCCGCACAAAAAAATCCGACTCCGACTCCTAGTGTTGTTAGGAATCTGACTCCGACTCCATCCAAAAACTCCGACTCCTTACGATTCATGCTCCGAGTCCGCAACCCTGGCTCCGATTCTAATCATCAGATGGGAAGAATCAAGAAAAAATCGGCGTTAGATCTTCACCCGCGCCGCAACAGAAAGCATTCAGTTGAAGTTAATATTATTGCATGCCGTGTCTACCTGTTGCATATCATTCAACACTTTCAAAAGGAGGCAATCGATTTAGATTTCACCATTCATGCAATCTTCCAAATACGTAACACACAGCCTTTGTTGCATTGAAATGGCGTTATATGCTTTTCTCAACGGTGTACGCTTTTGCCCAAGAATATTAAAACCTAATGCAACACTCAAATAAAATTTGATTGAAATTGCGGCACTTTGTAGAAGCAAAAATGTTCACACCAACCTTTTAAGTCGTCTCCGGCATTAAATGTCCCACTGTAGATAACCTCGCCTTTAAATTTGTCATAAAGTCCAGGGAGTTCCGGTAAAACCTGCTTTTTCAGCATACCGGTTGCCACAACAACGAAACTAAAGCGCTCTTCCCGTTCCTCTCCATTTTTTAGATTTTTCAGCTTTACAATCCATTTGCGTTTGTGGCTAGAAGCTAAAAACAACTGATATTACTGGCAGGAAATGCAACGTCTAAGACGGGTATATACCCAATTTCTGTTTAAACACAACAATAGTTCCCATATGCAAAAACAAGAATGGGAATATGTCTGACACTTCAAATTACAGACCAGT
>JGI24159J19872_10011629_pt1 | contig 11528 bp, 10 predicted proteins | sample Ectturendosymbi4_FD_19872 | JGI IMG/M metagenome (IMG submission 19872) | reverse complement strand
AACTGCCGGCACTTCAGATGACATTACTATCGATGATGCTCAAAATAACGGAAGTTAAAGCAATACCCGGGTCCCGAAAATCGTGACGCCCTGTTGAACGAATGAATTCTGAAAAAACGTTAACTATCGAACGATCTAACCTCACTACTACAAGTAATTAGAACCAGTGGTGATTGTAATGAAATCGTGTCACTTTACATCAGCAATGACCAACCGGCGGCCTGCAGGCGGCCCAGTCGAAGTTTTTGTGCGGCCCAACTTAGGTTTTCCCTGTAGTAAAAGTATCCTATATACTGCCAACCTGCCCTTATTGTGATAATCTTGAATTTGACATTTTTGATGCAGGTAGTCTTCAGTGCCATTTTATCACGTCTGTTACTACTGCAGTTAGGATTCAAACGCTTTCAGTGCGTTAGGTTAAGCTAAATTTATTTTGCTAAGATCAAAGTAAGCCATTCAGTGTGCGGTCCTCATTAATAAGTATTTCAATGTGCGGCCCTGGTTAAGATAGCGACATACTTTTTGGCTCAGTAAGCCATTTGGGTTGGACATAGCTGCTGTAAATAATGCGTTATTGTTGGATTTATTAATTCATTCGTTTCTTTTTTTGATACGTTGTGTGTATTCTTTTCGTTTATTTAATTACTTCCACGCTGACTGCATCCTTGTTCATGTGTTCTGTTCTCTTCAAGTTCGCTTCATTCTTCGTTTGTCGTTTCGTTGGAGAAACGGTATTGCTTGTTCTGTGTTCTTGTAATTCTCAGTTGAGATTTATGCTTGTTAAAACCTTGTTAGTTAGCAGGACCCCTTTTCTTTCAGACGAAAGACAGAGAATTTTCAAGCATTTTATTCACACAGGCTTTCAATCACCCCTAGTACATTTAAATTTTACAGAACAAGGACGTAGTCAACAAGGCACGGCTCAAACTCGGTAAGTTTCGTAACACATCCATATTTAAAATCCAAGATTAGATATCAGACCGCTGCCTTTATGCAATGGTGCTGTTGCACTGTGCATGATTTCTTTTATTTGAACTTTTTCTCACTAAACTTACAAAACTTTCATGGCAAAAGCAGCTTCGTCAGCAGTGCGTTATATTTGACAAATCTCTAACAACACGCACGAACACGTGAAACTACCCGTAAAAAATCTAAATGTCTCAATTCCCATTGACAAAAAAAAGTTTTCAATCTTTTCTTCAGGTCTTCAGCCAAACTAATGCACCAGCTGAACATTCAGAGCTTACCGTCATCCAAAACTTCCAATGGAAAATAAAGCTTCAAACGTTTCAGCAGCTCAGATGACAAATACGCCAGGGATTCCCCAGACTGACGCACTAACGGCTGCAGAAAAACGAAGTATTTGTTAAAGCATGAAACTATTACTTAAGACCAACGAAAGCACGTGAAGAAAATACATCACTTTTCATTTCAAATAAATAGGTAACTGGACAATTTATGTTTCATTCCAGCACGCATCCTTGCACAAGGGACTTTTTGAAAGTGCCATGTTAACCATAAACCGATTATTATAAAACGAAGTGATTTATCACACCCTTCGCTCCATCAAAAGACAAATAAGGCTCATCAGGTAAAAAAGTCGGTCTTCTCATGAGTTTAGGCAATTCGATGGCCAGTCCGGCAAATGAGATAACTTTAGAACAATGACAATGGTGTGGTTTTTGCTTGATTGACGTGCATAATTTGGCGACGACAGGGTGAAATGCAGGTTCGTAACTCGAACAAAGCCGCTTGAACAATACATGTTTAGAGTCCGGTGCTATGCGGTAAATTCGTGTCCAATTTCAAATCGAAAACAATTCGTTTGAAAAAATTCCAATACGAGTGCATCATCTGCACTGCAGCTTCACTCAACACTTAACAAATTTCATTTTACTCGCTTTTTTCATCCATTGGAGTGTCACGAGTGGTCAGCNGNACCCATCTCCGCTTACTTGCAACGGGGGTCACGGGGCTACTTTCGTAGTGAATGCTGTATCGGTGGAAGACCAATGGCAGTACGGCGCTTTAAGTTTTCCCTTGAGCTTATGCATTAACGATGAGCACGAGGATGGTCAGACCGGAACTACCGTTTTTCAAGTCTTCGTTACGACCCGACCTAAAGACTTTAGTAGCGCATGCTCAACCCATTGTGCCGCCTTTTTCGTTGTTGTTCGTATTCTTAGCAGATCCATATAAATCAAAGGTTACGGAAGCAGAAATGGAAAACGTGCAACCATGTGTGAATCGTTTTGTGACACAATCGAAGACAACCCAGACTTCTTGGATCATGTTTGGTTCACTGACGAAGCACACGTTCTTCTGTCAGTACATGTAAGCAGCAAAAACAAAGTTCATTGGACTGCAGCCGCACCGGAGAATGTGTTACAAAAGCCATTGCACTCACGAAAATTAACAACATGGATAGCAATCTCTAAAAGTGGCATCGGACCATATTTGTTCTAAGACGAAAATAAGAGATCTCAAATGATGAAAATGGAACGCCATGTAACAGAGAATTTGGAAATCACTGGGACGACGTAGAAGTGCAGGTCGAAATGAACAGTGGTTCCTGCAAGAGATGGCGACCCCTATATATCAAATGACCCCAGCCTGGCTGATAGAGCGATTTCAACAGAGACGTATCAGCAGGAAGCGTGACGTTGAATTGGCGGCGCCGCATTCACCGGACTTGAAGGCCCCAGATTTTTATCTATGAAGCCATCTCGAGGATGATGTGCACAGCAAAAACCCTCAAATGATTGGTGAACTGAAGCAGCAATCACAGCTAACATCATGGAAATCCCTAAAACGAAATGCGTTCAAGTAATTGACAATTTACTGGCACGTACGAGAGTTTGTCTCCAACGCCGCGGAGCACATTCGGATAATATTTTGGAAAGAAGATAATTTTTATCTAAATCCACCAGGATAACTGAAACTTTGGAAAATGATTGTACGCGGACTGAAATTTAAGTCCAGAAAAAATATTAAAATTTCCTGGATCCTTGAGGGATTTAATAAAGTTTATAGTTTTTTCGGGGTAACCATGTATTAAGCCAATGCATTTGCTGCACTTGCCAGAAAAGAGGCCAGGATGATGTTAAGCAACATGCCCGTCTTCTATCAGAGGAGATACTCCGCCAAAAGAAAAAAAACAAATTTTTATGAATGGTGTTGATAATTATCATAGTGGCACAAAGATAATTATCATAGCGGCAAAACATACTTTTCCGAATGTCAAGAAAATTCTACAAACCTCTTCAAAAACGACTTCTTCTAAGAACTTTGTTGACAGATCATGAAGTTTCACTTTTTGCAATAGTTTGTTGAAATATTCTTCTCTGTCATTTTGATCGTGGTAAACCCATTTCACTACGCATTTAAAAGCTAGCTCCTCTCGTCTGGGCTGAAACCCAACACATCATTTAAGCAGTTCAAAACTTAATAACTGTTTTGTAACGCCATTGACGATAGTTTCAAAACCTCAGTTAATATGGACATTGCAAACAGCGAACACGAGTTTAAACAATCAAGATGAAACACCATTTAAACCAGTGGTTCTCGAAGTGGAGTCCGCGGTCCCTTCGGGATCCACAAAGCAATTTTAAAGGAGCAGCGCGACCACTATTTTTATGAACATACCTTTAAGTTTAGCGTTGATTGCGTCTTTTGTACCAGCATCGCGCAATACTGCCTTATGATATCACAAGTAACAAGGTATTGTTTGCTGCTTTGTGCTGAATTGGCCTGAATTGGAATCAAAAAAATTTTGATGTTACGCCACCACCACACGGCAAGCACATGCAGATGCGATGAATATGATGTGTGTGATTAATAAATGATGGTCAGCTGTGCTATGTGGATTGTGGACGTTTGTAAAAGTGTTTGTTCCATCGAGTGTGAAACAATTTTTTATACTACTCGCAACCAAAACAAAATTCGGAAGCAAATTAGACGTGTGAGTTGCACTTTCCAAAACAGAACCCAAGACAGAAGAACCAGTGGTGTATTTAACTGGGGGAAGGGATGCGAACCGCGCCGACCCACTGGCACGCTAAATGTAAAAACCTGGCTTATATTTCAGTGTAGTATTCTTTTCGTTTTAAGTAGGTTGTGTTTTTTTGCGTTGTTCAGAATGTTTTCCGGTTATTTCGGGCTCTACTATGGACATCCACATGCTAATTCACTATCATTTATCAACTTATTTTCTGAGTGTTGGCTAGTGGGCCCACTGCGGTGGCCAGAGGGACCACTTCAGCTAAGTTCCCCCTCTGGTTCAAATCTATAGTTACTCCACTGAGAAGAACTGGTGGAAGAAAACCAGGCACAAATATCCCATGAAACTGTACTTACCACATCCAACAAATCTATGCTTAAAAATTCGCTTTTGGTGTTGTTTGCCTTCAGTTTGATAATGGACATCGAGATATTTGCAAGGAGACCAATACGCAAAAATTTTTTAAAAGTTTGAGAACCACTGGTATATACGCTTTTTCAAATAAATCACGTGATCTTCAAATGGAGACCACTGCACCATGCGCGGTATAAGCAGATGATGCAAAGCTCCCCGAACTTGCGATTTAACTCAGCCAAACTGAGTAAACACTTTGAAGCACGGTGGTAGTCAAACGTCAACAAAAACTATTCAAAAGATGCAATGTTTGAAACAGAAAACGCGCGGATTTGCTCCACAGTTTTAACCCACTTACTACTGGAATCTCTGACGTAAGCATGCCCAGGACCTCGTCAAAGTCAAAATCATTGAACTCTGGTTGTTCGATAAACAAATGCTTATTCACTGAGACAAGAGTGGAAGCTTTTCCAGGAAAGTTTGTACCGTGGCACAGGGAAGCCACGTTCCTGAACTGCAAAACGTTGCCAACGTCCATGTTTATCAGGAAGAAGTCCGAGCAGTGCTGCTTCAACGCTAAAACACATTAAAGTAGCACGAAAATATACCACAGCTACAATCCACGATCACAACGCACAGTAAAAGGACATCGATAATATAACTGAAGTTTCACCATAATTCGACAAAACAGACACTTTTATTGCTTTCGCTAATTTAACAGCTTCTAACCAATATAGGAAGTTTTGCTCCTGCTTTCGCCCTGTCGCACAGTGCTCTGCATTTAATGATAGCTTTACGTTTCACCTTTTCTTCTAGATTAGCAGGTGTTGCACAATCAACACCCCAGAACCAGAAATGGCGGTGATACAAAAGTGATCCCGTTGTGCTCAGTGTCGACGGACGAAATGGTTTCAGCGTTTGCCACGTTCGATTTCAAACCGCCTTTGTTAGTGATCACTTTCATTAGAATTTGATTAACGGCTGGCGAATAAAACCCAAAACTCACTATCAATCTGAAGGTAATCAGATGCAGAAAGCAATGCAAAGCATTTTCTTCTGTTATTTCCACTCTAGCTGTGTAAATATAATCGGTGATCAAGTCCATGGCTGCAGCATTTAGCCCATCCAGGGTGACATTGCTGTTGTATTTTTCCTTCATCTATGCAAAACAAATGCAAAAAGGGTTAGAATGTTATTGGACACTTGTCATAACAAACGCCAATGCACTTGTTAAGATACTGAATCCGCCATGTCAGTTTTCGTAGTCGTCCTTGAACTATTTTTGATTCCAAACAAATCCAACCTCGAAGAAAACTGCACGCAAAAGTTTCGTTAATTTCTTACGATGTCTGCACTTAAGACCACTAGCGTGTGACAGAAAACACGTACGAGATTTCCGATCTGCAAACAGCTNGTTGCAAACGAGNTACAGAAGGTCCANAGTTTAGTTTCAAAGCACACGTTTCACATTTNTTGTCTATGCGTGGGCGCTAAAGCAAGTTGACATCCCAAACAAACAAAAACTCTATATCCACTGCTGGCAGGAATTTGATGCTGCAACAACCTAAGTTACGCGTTCTAACAAACGTTTACTTCAGTTTTGAACATCTTGTGAAGCATCTTCGAGAATTTGCTCAGAATGCAACGATGACCTCGGAACTGTTTTCCATCAACAGTGATGGTGACATCACAATACTAGTCTTCTTCGCTCCTCTCACTACAGTAAGAGAGTAAATTATCGATGATCAGAGTGCAGCTACCTTTCTTGCTGTTGCGTATGCCCTGATAACCTTGGCGAAACGCCAGTTGCATAAAAATTCTGAAGTAAATTTCATTAAAAAAATTACAGCAACGTACAAAAGCATGGAGGAATTGGGTAGTCACCTGTTCAGCTCAGCCAAAAGATCTGACCCGTGTTTGCCAAGGAAAATAGTATTCTGTTTATCCATTGCTTTTAGATCAACCACAAAACAGTTGAATTGAAGAAGTTCCTATGCCTAGAGCACCAACGTTCGAAGCTAAATTTTTAAAACAACTGTAGAAACAAATGCTTTGAAATTATAAAAAGGCAGTGAAGAAAATAAAATGCTACTGATTGTTCAAAAGCACGCTGAAAGGGCATAAAACCGCTGAAACCAAGTTCGCTTTGGCACAATGGTGTTGTTACAAACGCAGTGCAAGTGATGCACGGGTTAGATCAAAGACAAACGCATTTAATGCACAGACTGGTTAGAAAGCATGTGGATAAAAAAATCAAGGTGGTTTGAAGAATGAAAACAATTTTTTGAAAAACTCATAGTTTGCGTTAACTGTTATTTGGCGGGAACGTTACCCTCAGATCTCTTTATCACTTAGCTTTAACGCAAATAAGACAACAATTTAACACGGGCGAATGTGCCCAAATTTGCATTAAAAAAATATTATCGATTCAAAAATTGCATAATACGGAACCAGGAAGAAAATGTCACAACATGGATACCACCACATCAGGCATGCATTTTACCACTGTTGTTAGCATGGACAACATCAGTTCATATCTCAAACGACGTATTACGTTTGAGCCAGATTATGTTTGAGGCCCAATCAGATGATATTCCTAACTTAACAACAATTTGTCTTTCGGATAATAATTCAAGAACTCGTTTTGCTTCCATATTACGGATGTTAGGGTAAACTTTCTGTGACAGAGAATCAAACATTTGTAATGCATTTCAAGAACGTACCAATTTCCTAACACCTACTTTATTCAGACACAACGGCAGCGCTACCTATATTTAAATCAGGCACATACAAGTCAGGCGCATAGGACTTCAGAAAAACAACAAAACCTTCATNTTTCCATAAACCTGCGATTACATAATTTAACTAAAACAGGGTCAAAAGTCTATTGATTGTTTCACCGCTCAGCAAAGAAAGAAACAAAAGCTTGTGTAGGATCAGAGAAGATTATCACGAAAAGAAGAAAGGTGTCATCACTAAAATCTACAAATCGTAGATTGCTAAAAATCCCAAGAAATGCTAACTGCTGCATCCTAAGAAATTCGTTGTGTTTGGTGCGAAGACAGTAAATAAAGGCACTTACACAGTTGCCACGACAATTATTACATAAATAACTCAAAAAACACATAACGTTGTATATAACAGATCAGTGGTTCCCAAACTTTTTCTGATCGCGTAAAAACCAGAATTGACACAAATGCAAGATGAAGAAAATGGCTGTGAGAAAGTATTATGGCCATTTTTAGAAACCAACAAGGGAAGTGTAGGCTACACAAAANTTCAGGAATTTTTCAACAGAACTCGACAGGTAGAATAGCTGTGAATATATTTTTTGTGAAGAACNTAAAGTAGTTCTATTCGTGNACCACCTTGAAGCCTTTCGCNTACCACAGTTTGGGAACCACTGTAATAGATCANTTGTGGCAACGTTTTGACAAAGTGATGCATGCAGCAGCATAGTTNTGANAAGAACATAAAGAAATGCATTTTCAAACACTATTCAGTCCTGTCTATCACTTCATACGGCACGGTTAATTTAATACTATTGTGCTAGACCCTTTTTACACCCAAGTCACTCAAGAGCGATCGAACAAAACATGAAACATGCGAATTACAGTCAATTCACCACACGAGGTGATTGCCCAGATTAGGCCAAAATTTAAAAGAAAACCTGCCTTTGTTCTGCCGAGCTTCGCTGTTTGCCAAAACTTTTTAGAAATTAGAAGTGAAGTCTTTTCATTGTTAGGTTTCGATGGTTTTACCCAATACATGTTGGCTGTATCAAAAAACACCTTTAAATTTATCCAAGAGCACCACGGCTGAGCCGATCAGCTGATTGATCGCATCGTCCACATCTCCTTTACAAACAGTGCCTATGAAAACGAACTCTAATAAAAGTCTGGTAATGTTGCAAGCCACGTCATGCTGTGATGGTAACGGTAAGCTTTGTCATGTATAGCACAATGGCCATGTATAACACGATCAACATCAAAGTTATGTTAAAACTGAAGTTAGAAGCCTAACTAAGCTTAAATAAGACTTCTACAACGCAAAAGCGCCGCAGCACGTTCCCAACTCGAGGTCATCGTCAAGACGACGCTTTCTCTGTTCTCCATTCTTCGTGTTGTATTCCCAGAGATAGTAACCCGTTGCACTGCAAAGGTTTGATTTATCATAATTATTATTACTGCATAGATCGTTTGCAAACCTAATAACAGAAACAGACCTGGAAAGTACAGCATATATGGTTTCACCGACGCCAACAGCAGAAACCGCGTGGGAATTGATGAAAGTCAGCTTCTCCCACTTCCCGCTTATGGGATGGAGCCAGTTCAGCCAACCTTTTTTATCTGCGTGAGAAGCGCTATTTTTTGACTTATGCATCGCAATCAAAACAAGAGAAGTTGTATCATCTACGCCACCGATACAATTACAACAAAACAAACAGTTCTTATTAGTTCAGTTTATTTAGCACCCCGACCACACAGAGAACTTGTGATCAGGAATGCCAGGGCAGGAAGCGACGGCCGCAGCTCTCATTGGGTCACTGCCCTCGCAAGTTCATGTAAAACAACAAAAGGTCAAAACTATTGTGAAAACAAAAAATGCAAACAAAAACAAAGACATTACAATAAAGTAGGATCGCCACACAATGAAAAAAGCAAAAACAGGATTTTTTTTCAGTCCATGTCAGTCCACGTCAAATGCAGTTAAAAACCGCAGCAACTCGCATCAAAAAACCCTCAACCTGCATATAAGATACCCCCACTCAAAAATACAACATTGCAGCTCAAAGTTACTGCGCAAAAAGATAACATAGCAGCTCACAGCCCACACGTTACTTCATAATCAATCTTTGACAGTGGCAGAGAAATTGCTAGCCTATCCACAGTTTTCATACAGATTTATTGATTTTTTTGATTTATATTTCACACTGATTCTTGAACAAATATAATTAATGCAAAGTGCAACTAGTGTACCTGTTCAGTCGCGTCAGGTTGCAAATGAAAACTGCCTTAAACTTATTATTCTTTGTAAATTCCAAGCACTGCATATCTACCGAAAGCATACAAGTCTCCGCATGAAACTGCGGCCGTAATCTCTTCCCGGTCACCAAGNGAAGCTCCAGGTTGCCAACTGTTTCCATCCATGGCNAGGAATTCCATAGTGTTACCAGGACCAGCACAAACCAAGCAATCTAAGCAAAATTATGGTAGATAAGCTTTAACTTGAAGTACCACCTAAAACCTGTCACAGTAGTTCCTAAAGGCATCCTGGCTCTGTCGCAGGGTAATTCACGTTATAAGCATTCATTCGATATTCCAGAATGAGTCTTTATTCGCTATGTTGACATCAGAATCATTTTTATCCACGGCGCATCAACCAAATCCGCAGCTTCAAAAGGAGGAGTGAAATCTTGCAAAGAATAAATGATGTGAAAAGTAATTTAGTTGCAATGACCTGGTCGACCTAGCACATTGTTACTGAGCTTCACCGCTGTTAGATATAAGGTTTCCAATCCATTCGCAGACCCGCGTCACGATTTTTCCAAGAAAAATACACAGACACTTTTTCGCAGAAGAACGTCGCTTAATAAAATTTATCAAAACAACCAAGAACAAATCTTTACCGCGATGTTGAAGTGCGGAATAGTTTTGTCGGTAACTTGACATGGGCACCGATGCATGTGACACAAGTTTCTCTTTTTCGGGATCAAACCAGCGAGTATGCCTGGCGTTAGGATATTGTGCCTCTGCATAAGTGATGAAGACACGACCTAAATAGAAAAAGCGTCAGTTGGACGCTTGTACGTTACTTGAATAACATGACCGTGTGCCCCGAGTTTCGGACTCTAGAATGTCCGTGCTTGAAATCATAGCTATTGCATAAGTTGATGTTTAGCGATTTATCTAAAACAAGAAAAGATTTGTTTCAAAACGGCAGCGATTGTGATCAAACTACGACGCACCGCCAACGCACAAGACTTGCCAACAGCTAACATAATCTATTGGTGGCAAGAGGGATCTCTTCGTTTATGACACCATGCCTACTTCTCATTCGTATACCCAAATAAATGCAGTTGAAAAAGGGGCTGGACAGCAAAAAAACTAGGTGTTAAAAAGTGACTAAATTCCACGACTCAATCACCAAACAAACACGTACATACTTTTGCAAAACACAACTTTAGGTTCTCTTGGTTGGCAATAAAAACCGAGCTGTTGTTCTCCGAATGAACACCAAGAGTTCTTTTCCATATCATCTAGCCTCAAATACCAGATTTTAAAGGCACTGCCATCGTGTTGGATGTGAAATAGCTTGTTGTGACAGGCAGCAAGGCTAAAATTTGGATGGCAAGAACGATCAATCAACCTTCGGCTCTGAAACGTAGCAGAATGAAAAAGTTTAGTGTTTAGTGGAATGTGTGGCTGTACCTGAGACCAGTGCCACGCTTCTACACACTAACATTGCTCCGAATGTTCTTGAAAACGTGAAACTGCTCAAAAACGTTTAACGCAGTCTCATCATAAGCCAGGCTCACAAGACGTTGCTAAACATATGTTGAAAATATCTACATACCGTTACAATTACAACCATCATCAAAACGTCAATGTATATTATAATACAGATCAGGGGTGTCAAACATACGGCCCGCGGGCCAAATCCGGCCCGTTGTTTGGTTGGATCCGGCCCACGGGATGATTTTGTGAAATAAAAACTTCTTTGTTTGCTTGAGAAGTCTATCCAGTTATACTTCAATGACTGGTGACTATAGATTTCAATTACTTGCAACCTTAACGTAATTGCTTATATTTTATTGTTTTTCTGTGTTTTTTTCACGTGAAAATTTCCCGTTTTCTGCATATTTCCTTTTGCATGTTCACACCGGTTTGATCTTTCAAACAGGTATGAACGTGCAAAAGTTCAACAACTGTTGATAAAGTTTAACACTAGAACTCCGGGAAAACACATACCTTGAGCTCCAGCGATGTCGATTTGGAAACCTTCGCAGTTCTAGGTACAACTCTAATTGAAATTTGCTACGTAAAGTTTAAGATGGCTAAGCCGAAGTGCCGTGCTAAACCTTTTTTTTTATTTACGTGAGGAAATTGAAAACTTCATGAACAAAAATGCAAGCCAGTGTTAGAATTTCATCTCACAATAGATGCAAAACCTT
>JGI24159J19872_10011626_pt1 | contig 11531 bp, 5 predicted proteins | sample Ectturendosymbi4_FD_19872 | JGI IMG/M metagenome (IMG submission 19872) | reverse complement strand
CGATTAAAGACTTTTCTAAATCAGACCTTTCCAGAAATCATACCAGAATTCTGACAGCTTAAGTGAAGCAAAAACACCTTTTTCGCAGAGTGCAACCAACATTGGCGCTTTCAAAATGTTTATTTCGGTGCGGGCAATGCTCTACTTGCCCTCTCCCTGTTTGCGGGCCAGTGCTAACCTTAATTACTTCCACTTCACTAGCTGGAAGGATGACTTATTCCCCTAACTTTAAACATGGTTCTTGGTTCTCACATTTTTAAACATGTGTCAGTTATCCTTCCACCAGTTTGCAAGTCATTTATGCTGTGGAAGACGCAGTGATGTCTTTTTTGTGTGTGTATCGCTGCACACCCTTGTTTGCAATTGCGACGGATTCAATAACGCTACGCCCTACAAAAACAAAGATAGACCTTGGCATTCGAACAACGTATCGTATTTATTCGATTGTAAGCCGCGGCGTATCAAGTTTTTTTTCATCATTTCGTGCGGCTTTTAATCAAATGCGGCTTACAATCAAGCGTGGCTTGCATTTTTTATTTCTTTACCTTATTCAAAGGTCTAGCTAAAATCTGGATGACGCTCGGTATTTCCTTGGGGACGTTTTTTGTAACAAACTCTCTTTTCGCATTCTATTTTCTTCAGCATCAGGTGAACATCCGTCACAGGAGGGATTATGAGTAGGAGGCTGTTGTACTGTAGTGTTGAAGCATCATTACCAGGGTTACGAATAAACGCGAAAAGTGGTAGTGCGCGGAAGTATCTCAGAGGCTTAGGTAACCTATGTTCAAGTGCAGCTTATAATCACAGGCGGCTCACATTAATTTTTAACACCATTCCATGCGGTCTAAAATCAAGGGCGGCTTACAATCGAATAAATGCGGTGTTATTCTTGGACTTTTGTATTTAAATCAGCAAGAACCAAGCGGTATTTTCCAAACGCAAACAGTTTACTTCATTATGGCGTCAAGTTATCTAGTGCGCCTCAGTTGTGAGAACATTACACACCTCCCAAAAAAATTCAGTTGATTTTCTGTAAAACAAGACTGCGAAAAGTCTTGGCAATCGCAACTGTGAGTTCAAGTGGCTTTAACTCATGTCATTGATGCTTCTTGCAAAATTTGCGGCACACCTCAGTGTATCTCACAATAAATCAGGGGTTCCCAACCTAGGTACATGTATCCCGAGGGATACATTTAAGGTTAGCAATAGAAAGGGAAGATATATACTGCATGTATATATCTATATTATTTATTTCCGAATATTTATACATATATCAGTGAATATTATTTTCAAAAATCATTATATGCTTATTGTTAAATATATTAACCTTGAGACATAAAAACGTTGTCTACCTTGATAGTTCAAAAAATCTAAATATTCTATTAGAAATTAACTTGATTTTTGCTATTTCACTCTGACCTTTTGTCATCAGAAATTTTAGAGGTAAATTCTCATCTGTCGAAATGCTGAAGCGGTACATAATCAGAGAAAAGTTGGGAACCCCTGCTTCTAATCTACAAAAATACTATCACTTGCTGTCTAGTTCCACCCAGGTTTAGAAGTGCCTAAACCAGCTCCATCAGCAAAGCACACTCAAATGTGGGCAAAAAATGTTTTCTCGGTGGAGGATACTGTGCGAACTAATACCGAATGCCCTTAGGAAATAGTACATGCAACTGCACCCTTACTTTTTGTCGTATGTAAATGGGTTGTATGTTGAGTCAAGCTTAACGTATAGGGCTAATATATCGTCTACAAGTTTGTGCCGAAGTACGTATATCTACACCTCGGGAACTTCATCATGCCTGAATGAAAATTCTACTAATAAGACAGATTGTTCAAGGCTAGACCCATTTTTTTCAGAAATTTCGTGATACTTCATCAAAAGCTTCTACAGTTATTAGTTGGAATTGATGCAATCTTCGAGTGGCACCATGGAACTACGTATGGCAAGCGGACTATCTAACCAAATTATTCACTCGGTTGGCTACAATTAAACTGCTTCAAAACAATTTAAGGCAAACATGAATACAACCTACAGATCAATTTCCTAACTTTTTCATTGTTGTGAAGGTAATCTTCAACTGCTCTTGTCGAGCAACAAATTACAGCGACGCTAAGTTGCTCTACTTTTTGAGTTTCAAATACAACAAATCATACATTGCAGGTTTTTTGGCACACCTCACGCGTTTTCCCATCTTGTCTCACTTTTACGAGCGTTTTAACTGCACCACTTGCATCGTTTTCGCCACTGCATGATTTCTACTGAGTTTTATTAATATTTTTAAGCATGTTTGATATCACTTGATGAAACAGGCGCGCACACAAGCGGGAATGCATCCTTCCACCAGGCATTAAAAGTGTATATTCGATACTCGAGTTCATTGAAGTTAATTGCCAAAGGTGGTCGTAATTGCATATACTTTATCGCCAATAATGTTAAAAAATAATTTAAGTTTACAATTTGTCAAAGACTTTACATCTGTAAAAGACTACCCCTGTGTCCTGTCGAATTTCAAAGCACACGCTAAGTCTAGCACATTGGTTCTCCGAACTTTTTTGTCAGAGGGCTACATAACCTATTACACAACAGCTCAAGGGCCGGACACCTTACGTAATGTGACTGTTTCGGGAGATGTTGTATTCTACCAAATCATCAAATTTTTCGTAAATGCTGTATATTATTCTTTTCATAATTGACAAAGTATCGTTGTGGCTGGAGTGGATGAAACAGGTTCGCGGGCCGTGTGAAATGACTTCGCCGACCGGATTTGGCCGGCGGACGGTAATTTGGAGACCCTGGTCTAGCAGAATTACGTGCCTGGACTGCATTTGACCACTCAATGCCTAATTAAAAAATACAACTTATACTACACTGACTCTTCACTATTAATCTGATCGCTGTCTTTTCAAACATACAAAACTATCAACGAGCCACTTTGAAGAATCCGCTGTCTATGATTGGCAATAAATAATTAACATAAAAAGCACGAAAGATCAACAAACGATCTACAGTATTGCTACACACACTGCTTTCTCCGCCTTTTTTTAATCCGAACATGTAACTCGGTTAAATACAACGGCGTTAGCTAACTACTGGCCAAAAACGGTTAAACCGCCGGTTTGCAGGTTGGCCTGCAACAGCTACAGGTTTATAGCATACGTGTATTATATGTTGTCCCACAAACAGCTCTGCCTCTAATCCTCGATGTACCTGACTACATGTTACCTGCCACATAGGTCAGACTGTTGTTGTGACACATCGCTTATTGGTTCGGTTGCAGTCCTGAAACCAACTAGTAGTAAAGTTTGTCCGAACTTCTGCAAAACTAAGCATATTTTGTGGACTTTAAGCGTACGCGAAAATAAGTGGTTTACGCACGATCATCTTGTGAAGCTTTGGGCTCATCACGAATAAGTGTCGCATTCCCCACCAAACCAGCCTNTGCCAGCTATTGGTGACAACGTGGTCTTTAATTGTCGCGCTATNCTGAGGTGAGATGCTTCACATTTGTTTGAATGGTCTTTGATGCAATTNTCCACGTTTTCAAAGCAACTAATTGCTCAGTCAAGATTCCAATTTAATTTCCAAGCACAGTTTTAGCTTTCTCGTTNAAAGCATTACCTTATTCCATTCGCTTCGAAATTTCAAACATTGAATGCCGAATCACTTCCTCGTGCATCATTTATAGTCATCTCAAAAGCCTGACGCGCGCCACGTGGTTGAGATTAAACAAACGTCATCAACAAGCGCCATGAAATCATGTCTCTCCTCACGTACGCAATGCACAAGCAAACAGAAAATACCCTGCGTAGAAGCATCAAGCCGACAGCTTCCTTGTTTCGTCCGCTAAAGGTGACACCAAATTTCCCAGTAAAGAATTTCTCAATATACATTGTATAAAATAACTTGAATAAATTTCCGCATCCTTGCATTGCGCTGCTTGTCCATTGAAACTGTTAGTATTTCCACTAACACATAAGCCGCCATACAGGCTGAAGTAGGTTGTAGCCAAGTAGATGCAAATTAAGCAACCGCCATAGTTTCAAGCTTACCCACTAACAGACGTTGAAAACATTTCCTACAAAGCCTACCAGCCTAAGCTATAAGCCTTTCGATTTACGCGAGGGGCGCGGAAGTGCGTAATTAGCATCATCCAGGGTTTACCGTCACCACCAAAGGAAACAATTTTTCACAGTATTTGTGACTACCTCAGGAACTGTTACTTGCGACCTTGTTACAAGGGGGATTTTTGTAAGGCATAACCTATATAGATGCTGTAACGTAGGTGGGTGTAATCACCACAAGTTTTTAGAAACCGACACTTAATGCCAAAATTCACAAAACCAGGGTAAAAACAAAAGTTTTTGTCCACATCTAATCGGCAAATGCCGCCAATTGCCGACACCCAAATTATAAAACAGAAGACTTTTTACATCTATGCCAATCTGATACTTTATCATAGAAAATCTAAGTCGTTTCACAGGCATAAGGAAAATTTTGCAGCGTATATGAGCTTACATTGCATGAATGCTAATTTCAGCCAAGTGGCAACCTGGCGAATAGGCTTTGTCTTAGACACGTATCTATGCAGCTGAGCAATTGGCTAGTATTACGTAACAACCTGCTATCCACGTGGAATTACATTGAGCTGTAACCGATATCAAGTTAGTTTTCGTTTCATTTAAAAAATCCACTAACAGCAACAATTCCTTTGCCTGTTGACCTGCACAACTGCCGTTTCGCCAGAAACAAGGTCCAATGTAAAAAGACTATCCGGTCAGTCAGTATGCTCCTTAATAACGGTGGGAATCATAAGTATGTGAGAAAGCACACAAGTTTTACCCGATTTTATGCAGATTAACCTGATATGTAAAAGGCCATAAATACACATTGCACTTGGTGAATTTATTATCTTTGGACCTTGTCAAAAATTAAAAGAAATCACAATAAGGACAATACAACAATTTGTGCAATTTGTGACAACATGTCAGAAAATTTTCGATTTCTCGCAAACTTTTTGTTGCTGGAGGCTAATTGCCTCAACATTTCATTCCTTTGTTTTTATGTAACGCGTGGTCTTATTTGCATTGATTTAGCATTCCGTTTCAGCCACTTTGTGAAAAAATTTGATAGAGAAAGTCAGCGCAACCTTTAACCACCTTGGTTTATACGTCTTGGGGAGATGTATAGCTCATCGTAGAAACTAAACATCTTGAAATACGGTTTTGCGGCTTCCTTGACACCGATCTTAATCGGTTAGATTGCTCTAAACCCGGCGAGGGTTGTAGGAATGATGGTGGCGCTGCAGGGCCCCAGTTGCTTCCGTCTGAACATAAAATCTGCAACATGGATTACTTCACTGTGTTGCTGTATGCAGTTAAAAACTTGAAATACTTCTTGCAGCAATTTTGTGGCTGTTTAGCCAACTAGTAAACTGATTTGTTTTAATATTGAAATGAGCATTTTAATGAGCTAGGTTCTGGAAGATTTTCACTGGGATTATGCCTATCACTAGCTCCAACTTTAAATATGTTTATGGGTATTTAGCTAGCTTGGATGAAGATAAAAATTCTGCTTGGCTTGTAGGTGATACTGTTTGTAAAAATAAGCAAAAATCGTAGCACCAATTCATTGTTTCTTTGCATACAGTCGCGCTCAAAAGTTTAAGACCACCTACCTAAAATCTGGATTTTTGCAACAAGTTTAGAAAATTGTCTCATTTGCTTGATCACATTGCTTTTTATGTTGGAAGAACATTGTTACATGACTGATGCTTCTATTACAGCCGTTAAGGGTGAGCTTTTTAACGATCTGGTTATCTTGGAAGCAAGGATGTTCAAAATTATCGCAAGTTTTGCTGCTGAAAATATGGACAAAAAAAGGGGTTATCAGGTGTTGACAGATCAAAAAATATTATATTGCATGAANANGAGTACTCAGGAAGGCAAATATCTGACAAACTGAAGTTCAGCAAGACTGCATAATGCATCAGGCAGNCGCCAGATTCAAGACGTTTGGTAGTTTTCAGAACTTGAGCAGGACTGTTAGGCCCCAAGGTTACCAGTCAAAGAGATGATCACATGATAAAGAAGATGGTAGTGCGCTTATCCACCACTTTGAACAAAAAGATTTGATCAGATTTGTTCCCCACAGATGCAGATGTCAGAACATCTACCCTTAAACGTCGTTTCAGTGATTAATTTGGACTCAGAGTATACAAATCTGCCATAAAACTTAGGCTTGCACCTTCCGTGAAAACTAAGAGAAACACCTTTGAAAAGCCTCACCTCGACTGGACCACTTAAAAGTGGAGGACATTACTGACGGATTGCAGTCTTGACTGAACTTCAGTTTTTCAGATATTTACCTTTCTGAGTGCCTCTCTTCATACAATATAATAATTTTTGACCTANCCACACCTGAAAACACCCTTTTTTGCCCATANTTTCAGCAGCAAAACACGCGATAATTTTGAACATTCTTGCTTGCAAGACAACCAGATCGTTGAAAAGCTCACTCCAAAAGTTGTAACAGAAGCATCAGTTATATAACAATGTTCCTCCAACATAAAAAGCCATGTGAGGAAGCAAATGAGACAATTTTCCAAACTTGTGTAAAAATTCAGTTTTAAGGCAGGTGGTCTTCAACTTTTCAGCTCGACTCTATTACACCATGAACAGGTTAACACTCAGCTTGCCAAAAACATTACACAGTGGTTGGTGACTACTTCATGCCAGGGGCAGATCCATGGGAGGCGACTGGGCGATCGCCCCCTTAAAACCTAAGTAACTTTATTCATCATGATTTTTACAATTCGGATAACAGCATTCCCGATATAAAGCCATTTTGCGTCCATTGTTTTGTCATATCAGTGTTGTGAAGTAGGCCTATTCTTCATCCCTCGTACAGTGGTGAAGCCGTTATGAGACTTGACAGCCAAATATTATTGACATAGCCCCCCTTAACCTTACTGGCTAGATCAGCCCCTGCTTCATACAGTACTTTATTTCGTTAACAGCTTTTTGTTTGGTGACTGATAGTATACGCTTAGCTTTCCACTTTAACCAGTGCTGGTTATAAAAGACGCCATTTCGGTTTGAAACCACAAACATTAGGATCTGTTTGAATATTTATGCTTTCCAAGTTTTTCGTACAGTTCAGCTTGAGAGACACACGTGCACAGGTTGCATTGTTTAAGTCTTTATGATCTGTTGAATTGAGTGTCAATTGAACCATGCGAGATTGTTCGGTCATAAGAAGGGTTAATGCAAACGGCATCACCAGGTTTACTATCTTGTATATGGTAATCAAGCACCGTGGCTAAGGCCTTATTTGCTTTTTGGCGGTTAAGGTCTTGGATTGTTACCTTTTTGCCTCTTAATTCTTATCCAACCTGGACTTGCCGCAGCGTACAATTGCCTTCATCAAAGCTTTCCTAAAACACCATCAATGATTAACTACTAGTCAAGCAATTCTTTTGTTGATGTACCTGTGTATGTATAATGTTTTATACTGGCGGCTACAGCTGAATACAATACAATACAATACAATACAATTCAATACAAAAGCACAAAAAGAAAAACCCTTATCTGTCCCAACAATAGTTAATAGTCACGAGATGAACTGGCCAAAGTTCTGTAAGTTGAAGATGACAAAAATTTTTTAGTCTTGACAAGAGGAAAAATTGTAGAGAAATTTCCTGAAAAATCATAGTGAATATCTAATGATCGTGTTGGCTATTTTGGTACTGCCAAAAGCTTCATTTTTCAATTACTGTTGGCTTTTGTTTATCAGTATCACTGAAAATCAACCACTAGTGCAGCATTCGTTGTCAAAGCAACCGCGCAAGCAAGTGGAAATGGGCACCGCTGACCACTCGCGACCAGGCCCGTAACCAGCTTGGGACACCAGGTGGGGCGAAGAGTTTTCTGAGGGGAGCCCAAATTTTTTAAATTGTGTCCCATAGTTTCATACTATGTCCAACACATTTTTCCAGGGGCGCGAAAAAATCTTTAGAGGGGTTTCGCCCCCGCTGGTTACGGACACGCTCGTGACACTCCGAGAGTCGCACAAAAGTCTAGTATGGCCGAAATTGAACTGAAATTCTAACAAGATGTTAGAAAACACCAGCCCAATATTGTAGTTTGTCGCTGGACGCGCTTTGCAAATGCTCATTTGAGTTTTAATCAATTTATAAGTATGGAATCTGGTATTAATTGGACAAAAATATTTGCCTTAAGGAGTGCAAGTTTTGCATAGAGATGTTTGCAGTGATGGAACTCAACTATTGTTCTCAGAAAGAAGCCCACCATAATAAACACACGCGGTTGCCGCGCGCTACAAATCCATTCTTCACGAGACAACTGGGCTGGCGCATGAATCCCAATGGCTGTGTTAAGTCTCTGACAAGGACAAAGTTGATGACTCGTGAAGGATGAATGAACTGCGGTTTGTGTTACGTTTCTGATCTCAAGCGAAACAACCTGAAAGTTTTGTGGAAAACAATGGCTTTATGTAGTAAAGCAAATGTGTGAACGCCAAAGCACTTCGGTGACTCGAAGCAGCCGATAAATTAGTGTAACAATCGTGCAGCTGGCAATCTACATCCGACTGTTTTCGCAATTATCAACTTTGGGCAACGATCCCCTTAAATAGCTTCTGATAACGTAGTAATTGACCTGTCGTGCACGTATCAAAATTTCTGTTTGTCGAAGCGCCGTTCATACTGTACAGTAGAGACCGTAAACTTCATGTTGCGCCGTTAGTAAAGCATCCTACGCTCTTTGATCTAACTTTNNGGTTTCCAGTCTACACGTAGGCCTAATGCTTGGCTCCGCTTAGTCTTAGTATGAAAATTCTTGGCTCTAGCGTGATTCNGAGGTTTGTTACTCTTGCTTACTTCCCGTATGCAGGAAGCCTAACTTAAGGCTACAAAAGGCCTAACTTCAGGATACAACAAGTCTTAACCCAAAAACAAATAGCCCTGTTATCTTCCAACACCAACTTCCGGTTCTTTTATTGCCATGACTCAACATCCTCACCTTGTTTCAAACTTTGCAAGCAAAGCTTACAAGTGACAAGTTGAAAAGCTAAAGTAAGAGCAGAGAAAGCAAACAAATTCGAGACTAAAATGAATAAATCAGAATGAATAAATTATTTATTTTGGTCTTAAGTTTGTTTGTTTTCTCTGTTCTTACTTTGGATTTTCATCTTTCCATCCGTAACCTGTGGTTGCAAAATTCAGGACTGAGGATACCTACCTTTACGTGAAATTTATTACCTATAAATTTGCTGATCGATTCCTTGCTTGCACCCATTGTGCAGAGAACTTACTTGCATATAGATATGCGCAAGTTTGAATCATCGCAAAAAGATGAAAGCAGAACACAGTCGGTTGATTCCTCGAAAGCTTGCAGAAAACCTAGAGATTTTAACTGAACTTGCTTCACAGGAAGATTTTAATTTCTGATTTGATGCTTTGGTGGTTCCGTAGATGTAATGCCTGTTCCTACTTTAAACCAATTCGTCGACTGCCCTCTTTTATTACTTTCAAATTATTCTGGTCAAGCTCGAAGCTTGTGAACTCGTTTCCCTACACATTTGCCAATGAAGAAAGACTGTGGTACTTTTGAGTGAGTTACCGGTAGTTATTTTTCGTGAGTTATTTTCAAGCCACACTTTCGCTAGAGTAGACTATATCAGACAAAATATATTCCTTAGGAAAAACAATTTAGCCAGTCGTTGATATCCTTTGATATCTACCGTCTTTCAAGGTCTCGTGTAGTGCGTCATTTACCTGATCATTACAATCGGCAGGCAAACCTAACAATCTTTCCAGCTCTTGTGAAATACTTTGTTTCTGTGCACCTGTGTAATTTCAAATCGCTTTTGAAGCAATAAAGCCATAGATTATTCATGTCAACGTGCCAAAGGTTGGGATATGTGGTGTATGAATGTATCCTTACAAATGCATTCAGAATGTACCCTTGCAAATGCAAACAGGATTGCGATTTTTTGCGTCAATCTCTTTGCTTATTTCGCGTTTTTTTTGTATAAAAAAATGAAATTAAGAACACGAAATGCCTGACGCGTTTTTGTTTGTCAAACAGCTTGACACTTTGGAACGATCGTGTTTCAAGATAAGTTCGTTTACTCAAGAAGTTGAATGGCAATCCAGTTGAGTCATTTATTTTCGATGTTATTCCACGTTGTTTTCAAGTGAAAGTGTTAGTCTGAGATTGGAGTTGTAAACACGTTTACAGTAACCGGAACCACTATGTTATCCTTGTAACAGCTTGGTTATCCGACGTGATGAAGCCGAACAGTTTTGTCCATAACAACAAAGCTGCTCATTCAAAGACTAGAAACTTCTCGTAACGTTAATCAAACATTGCTGCTGCCGACTGTGCGTACTGATTACACAGAACAAGATACGTGACCAACCGCACAGTGGAGAACCTCATGTGCGGGGTGTGTGAAAGTCAGCGCTATTTTCGGCGCCGCGTCTGCCGAATCATGCTATGCGCACATCTTACATGGTCGTGTTAACAAATGCGTTTGAAGTGAGCGATGACGTGGGAACTCAGCGCAAATGAACCAGACCAGCATTTCTTAATCTGGGTTAGGCTAAGTGGTAAATTTCTTCATTCTTGGTGGTTAATTTATTATCGCCACTCTGATACCAAAAGTGATTTTTTGCCCATTTTCATTTTTTCACCATTTTAGGATTTTCCGCCTAAATCTCTATTTTTGTTCTTTGCAACAAATGCAAAAATGCCAAGTCCCTACACACTCTCTAAAGCAGTTTATGCTCATCTGCCTAGGCGAGGATACCATAAACTTTAAGAGTTGCAACACCGGATACAAGTTAACAGTTGAGCGCTGACTAAAATGCTTGCCTGCTGCCTAGGCCAGACTAAATGGATATATCATCTGAATGTAGACTACTGGTACTGTAGTAGTGCGCCAAATATCTCGATGAGGTAAAATGCTTTGTTTCAGTTAAAGAGTTGGACAGGTTTTTATTAGAGCGGTGCTATTGAAGGGCATGTATGTATTAAACAATCTTTTCATGTATTTGCAGCATAAAAATTTAGTCCCAAAAATAGCGTACTATTTGAGTTATTAAATAGAATGTCACAAAAGAAAAAAAGTATCAGGAAGTGTTTAGATTTTGGATTTACACATCTTATCCAGGAGGGTCTTAAAATTCGTCAATGTATTCTGTGCATGAAAACCTTTTGTAACAGTACCATAAAGCCTGCTTCGCTAAAAACACTCAGAAAATGCTCATCCAAGCATGATAAGTATATTACCGGTACTTTTTTGAGTTAAAGGTGTCGGGTCTAAAACGATAAAAGCGTAACATTTTGGCAGACAGACTAACAGAACTGGTGTACATGCAGCATTTTCCATTGCTTTGCACAAAAAAGTACATACCATTAGAGAAACCCTTCTGAGATCTTTTATATTGGAAAATTTGAAGTTGACGCTTGGAGAGAAAACATCTCAAACAACGAAACAAATA
>JGI24159J19872_10011623_pt1 | contig 11533 bp, 6 predicted proteins | sample Ectturendosymbi4_FD_19872 | JGI IMG/M metagenome (IMG submission 19872) | reverse complement strand
CCCTGTAACCAGAAAAAAAACATCCCACTAGGCAGAACATTTCACTGGTAAGAGAGGAAGATATCAAAATGTTGGCATTGCAAAGCAAAATTTAAGTGCACTGTAGCAATATTGCATGAAACAGCAGTCAAGCATGGGCACTTGGCTCTATTGTTCTATCAACAAACAAGTCAACAATGAAATGGAGGTCTAAAAAGGCGGCACAGAAATTGAAATATTGTATTGAGAAGTCCTATTTAAGTTTAAGTAAAGTTATCTGCCTCTGCATTACAAGAAAACAACAAAGATTTATGTTTGTTTTGTGCCATGTTGGAAGAACTGCAAGCAATATACAAAGATCCACTTCTTGTATAGAACATGTTCAAATTTTAACCCAATCCCTTTTCACAACCATAGAAAGAACAATGAAAGAATTTGGTGTCTCAAACCACCTTGTAAAAAAAGCTGAGCATTGAACATAGAAAAGTGTATCTAAGAGAGTACTCAAGGATTTTTTCACCGTGCTTGCCATGCACACCCTGTTTTTCCTTTATTCCTAGGAATTACTCGACTGTATTCATCTTTTTCATAGAATTCAAGAAGTTGTTGCTTCAGCTCAGTGATATTGCTTTGCCCTTGTTCTTGGTGCCCTCTTCTAGAATGCCCTTTTCCTTATGCTCTGCTCTTCTTAACCAAGTGGTTCGAGGTACCAAATTCTTTTTTTTTTCTATCTGTGGTGAAGGAGGATTGGGGTTGAAATTAGAGCACGTTCTGTATAAAAAGTGGATCTTTTGATTATTTCTTGCAGTTCTTCCAGCATGGCACGAAACAGACATAAATCTTTGTGGTTCTCATCTAAATCTGAGTTAGATGACTGCAATTCAACTTCATAGGTCTTCTCAATACAATATTTTAATTTCTGCACTGGTTTTAGAAGCTTCAGTTCCCCATCGATTTCTTCCATTTAAATCTAAAAGGAAAATGTCCTTTTAAAAATTAATAGTGACTCTATCAACATCATTGATATCCTGTTGGGGTGAACTTGTATTCATTAGTTTTTCCTTTTCATGCTTTAGTACACCACCATTTAGTTCAGTGGCCCTACAGTTTGTGCAGCACTTGGCATATCTTCAACTCTTTATTCAGTCTAATTGCACATGTGCTGCAGTGTTGTGCACTAGGAATTACATTTGGAGGTGGATTTTTCAGTTTCTCATAGCTACAAAGGACCCACAATTAATTATTTTGTCCTTTGCTTCTTTGGATGAATATTAAATGGATCATTACAATTTCTTTGTTGCAATGAAAACTTCTTAAACAATTCTTTCTCATGATGGCAACAAATGGTTTAGATATGGTGTACTTAAATTTTACTTTGCAATGCCAACATTTTGATATCTTCCTCTCTTACCAGTGAAATATTCTGCTTAGGGGGATGTTTTTTTCTGGTTACAGGGGTTGACATCAGTGTAAAAACTTAACTTACTCATCGATACTGACATGTTTTTTTATAATTTGATCCACGGGGTCAATCTCAATGTCAAAATATAGGTCAAAAGGTCATCACCCCAAAATTGACCCAAATCACAAAAATGATGTCAAATTAGAATTCCTGGCTTTTTCCCCTTTTCAAAGATACCTTACTTTTCCAGATTGGACCACTGGTTAAAAGATATGGTGTTTTGAAGTTGGGCGCCCCCCCCCCTTATTTTCTAGAAATTTTCAAAAAATTAATCCCCCATATCTTGGAAACCAATCATCTGATCACTGAAAAATTTTAGATTTTAGGTTTGGGGGCTGAAACCGACATGTATGCCAAATTTCATTAAATTCTGAAAGGGTAGGGTTTAGAATTGTCTTTTTTTTGAGTGATTTGACATGGAATGACCCTTTGGTCACAGCACATTTATTACATCACAATCGATATTTTTTCTTGCTGAAAAGATACTTTGCTTGTCGAACATTCAGCAAACCTCAGCCATACAGCAATGAGAGCTGTTTATCCATGCACACATACACTTATAAAATCAAAGCTGACTATCAGCTGCACAACTGCATCTGTGGAGCACTGTCTATCAAGATGGCGGCGTTACAAATATACTTGTAAAATAACTGCGGAGAAGAACGTCTGAGTTGCAATTGCTCTTATGATTTTACATCATGTAAAAGTGACTTACTCGAAATCAATATAGGACATTTTGCACAGAAAACAACATCTGCAACTGCTCAATTCTAAAAAAGCTATTTTCGAAATACAACGCATGACTGATATTTTGTTCAGATAATGTGACCACAATTTCTGAGGCTAGCTGTTATGCCTTTCCTTATGAGAAATTCATCGTAAAAATATAGCTGAACTTGAAACGAACCCGCATTACCTGGCGTGACCCTGAGGAAGGCCTGAACGTATTTGATTTAGTGGTAACCTAGGACGTGTAAACAGCGGACAAAATTTCGGTCGAAACTGCAAAGCAAAATGATCGCGATTGGACGCTGTGTCGTCTCGCCATTTAGCGAAATATTACAAAACAGCTGTGTGTGTGCGTGGCAATGTAAGAGCTTCTGACAGCTTTGGCTTGCACTGAAACTGGAAACTGCCAGAGGTGGAAATTCCGAAACACGTGCGTTCGACACAATATCAGTTTAAAGTGTTCAAAAACGTGAATTGTTTTCATGTCATTGCGCAGGCGCCATTTAGACAAGGCAGGGACGTTGTTGTTTTGTAATAGTACTATGAAATGTTAAAAGGGAAATGTAGGCTGCTGCCTGTTCCAAAACACCCGCATTAGAGACCTGCAGTGACAGTGTTTGATATTTCATCATCAGCTTTAATGCTGAGTAGCCTACCTGAGGTACAAAGGGAGCTGTTATGACAGCCAAATGGACCCATTGGATGCGTCCCTGGTGGTGGTTACCAGGAAATCATTCAATAAGACATGTAGCTGTGTGCTAGCCTACTATAAAACATGTAAAATGTGTGCTAGTTCACTGTCAAACATGTAGCATCTGCGCTAGTTCACACAAAATATGTACAGTAGCATGTTTGTGGTAGCTCACTGTAAAACATGTAACATTTACGCTAGCCCACTGCAAATCATGTAGAATGTGTGTCAGCTGATTGCAAAACATGTAGAGTGTGTGCTAGCCAGGCATGGGGCGATTACATTCCAATTGTAATCAATTATGATTGCTTGCTACCTACTCGTTTACGATTATGAATAAACAAAATGACAATGTAATCGATTATGATTACATTGAAAGTAAAAATTCGCGATTACACTTGTCTTGAAACATCTTCAGAATGAAAACAAACCCCATTTGCATGGTTTGATGTTAGTGTATTTTCAGACAACTTACGATATGAATAAATGCAATAAATGAAATTGCTACACTGTAAGGATCAAGCACCAGAAAAAAATTGCATGAATTGTTTAGTGAGATATTTGTGGAGTCAAGAAACCAGTAGTGTAGCTCAGCGCTCTTCAACTGGTGTGCACAGTGTACCCAGGTAGGCCTAGGACATCTTTAACACTTGGAGAGCCGGCGTAAAAATATATCGTACCTAGATTTTGACGTAAAACCAGCAGTTTTCTGTTGCCTTACCAACGTCACAGTCTCCGACAATTGCCATAGAGAGCTGTTCAATGTCTCAAATGGATCGGCCAGTCTTCTAGTATGCACTCGAAAAAAAATTTTTTGGTTGGGCGTTGCGGATTTTTTGTGACTGACGTCATAAGTGAAGTAGTTTTTGGGTCATTTTGGCTCATGTTACCTGGCCTAGGGCCCAACCACTAGGCCAAAGTATTTTGCTGAAGTTTTTATTGGAAAGTAGGCTTGAGTCCGAGTCTTTTGAGTCTTTGATCGACTTTCTAGCATTTCTGGATCAAAAGTTATGATCTAAAATAAACAAATTAATTAATTAGCTTATTAGTCAAATATTTTTATTACTTTAGATCATAACTTTTGAAATCAAAACCCCAGCAAGTCGTCCAAAGTATTAAAATACACGGATTGTGGCCTAGTTTGCAGTAAAAACTTCAGCGAAATACTACCATCTAACGGTTGGCGCCCAGGGCCAGGTAAAGTGGGCTAAGGTGGCCTAAAAGTCCTCCACTTATGAAAGAAAAACCCGCACCCCCCAAGCAAAAAGTTTTTCGAGTGCAGACTAGAAGACTTGCTGCGTCTTTTGAGACTTTTACCGTGTCTGTAGCGCTGACCGGACCAGAGAAGAAGTACCACGCAAAGCCTCATGCGATTCGTGGATTTTTTCTCAAATTCTCGAAAGCAGCCAGACGCCAAAGTTTTAAGGGTGCACCATTACGAAAAATGTTCAAGAGCACTGGTGTAACTAGAGGTTTGAGCTAGAGGGGAAACTTAGCTGAAAGAGGCTTACTGGCCTCTGTAGGTGACCTACTAGTCAACACTCAGAAAAAAAGTTATCTTGAGAAATGGTGAACCCAGGTATGGATGGTTCACTAAAACCCCAAATCAACGGAATGTACTCCAAAAAGTGCAAAAAGACCAACACCTGCTGAAAACCAATTGAGAGAATACTAAAACCAAAATACAAGCTATGTGGGAGCCCTGTTTTTACATTTAGCTGGTCAGGGAAGTCAAATCGCCCCTCCCTCCCATCAGTTGCTCTACTGCAACCAACACTTTAAATATTGATTAAACAAAAATGATCAATGTTTGAAATCTTTGTTACAGTTGACAAACATCAGCGCTTCATACCTTTTATCAGTGAAGCGACATCTATCAGGCTTGAACATTCGTGAAGCAATGCTGAAAATTTGTTTGTTCATAATTTCAAAATTTTGACTGTTTCATCTAACTGCAGGTCATGATCGTTTGCAAGCCAGCATAGCATTGTGCAGCTTTTCATTTGAAATGAAATGAACTGTGATACCAATATAGCTGCGCATTTGTCTATTAGGCCAAAAGTCAATGGTCAGCTATACCTTGCTGGTTTCATAGATTTTATTACCAGAATATGCTGGATTACGGTTGACATTCCAGATATCAGTGTTGTGGAAAAAATTTTTGGCTTGAATTAAAGTACCTTATTCCTCAGAAAAAGAGTTAAGGTACTGTACATAAATTACTGTATTAATTATATACGTTGACTACTGCAGCACTTATATTAGTAAGTTCCCTCTCAATATATATCAATGAACACTTCTTGTAATGTCCCACTATTGTGTTACCAAACTGTCAACACGTTATTATGTAAAGCTTTTCTTTTTGATGCTACATCTCACTAGACCCGCGATGTCACTTCTGGTGGCCAACAGGAAGGGAAGCTCAGTGGCGTAACTGACAAGGGGGCAAGAGGGTGAGCCACACCCCTGGCAAGCTAAATGTAAGAACTGGGACTCCTCTAGTTGACATTTCATATTTAGTATTCTGTAGGTTGTTGTTTTTTTGTGCTTTTTGGGATGCTTTCATTTTTTAGCTAGTACCATGACATCCAGAGATCCACTATAATTTCTTAAGTTTTTTTTTAGTTTTGGCTAGTGGTCCTCCTTCAGCCAAGCTTTGCCGTCCTGGCTCAAACCTCTAGTTACGCCACTGGGGTAGCTGGAACAAAGCAAGAATTCACTACAAATGCTGTGCTTGCTGCTGGACTATCTGGCTTTAATCCACATAGACGAGCAAATAGCTCCCCTGAAACATAGTCATGACAAATGATGAAAAAGGAGGAAACTCAGCCACCACAACTGTGGTTCAGCGCACACTGATGTTGGGTGATGATTTCCAAATTTAATCGCACAAGTAATCGTCAATTACGATTAAATTGATAATGTAATCAATTACGATTACTTGTCATTTTTGGTCAATTCAACCACTTATGATTACTCAAAAAATTGAAATCAATTATGATTGGTGATTACAATTACCTCATGTCTGGTGCTAGCTCATTGCAAAACATGTAGCATGTGTGCTAGCTCATTGTAAAACCTGTAGCATGTGTGCTAGGTAACTACAAGATATGCAGTCTGTTTCCTAGCCCACTGTAGAACAGTAGCATGCGCACTACCCACTATAAAACATGTAGCATGTTTCCTAGCTCACTCTGAAACATGTAGAATGTTTGCTAGCCCCCCTTAAAACATGTAGCTTGTGTGCTAGCCCACTGTAAAACGTGTAGCATGTTTGCTAGCTCAGTGCAAAGCATATATAGCATGTGTGCCAGCCCACTGCAAAACACATAGCATGTTTGCTAGCCCACTGTGAAACTTGTAGCATGTGTTGTAGTTCACTGTAAAACATGTAGCATGTGTTGTAGTTCACTGCAAAGCATGTAGCATGTGTGGTAGCCCAATGTGTTATAAGACTTCTATGTTGGCCCATATGCTGGATGTGGAAGAGCAAGCATTGAATACAAGGTAGATGTGCTCGTTTCTGAAAAGAAAACAACAAACTGCCATTTCTGTAACTGCTGTGCTCTGACCCGACTGCATTTACTGCGGTTTCCACATCACTGAACTCAAGTTCAGAGCCTTCTCTGCGGCATAAGTAGAGAAGCTATGCGCTCTTAATTGTTGTGGTTTTGATCAAGACAGATACATCCTGATATGTTCGATTGTCCGCCTCTGAATTGGAAGTTTGGGTATTCAATCCATGGCCACAGAGTGAATCGCTGTAGCGCTTTCTTGGTCAAGAGCGTTTACTGCAACTGCCCCGGCAAGAAGCACAATTTAGGCTTCGACTTGCTACCAATTGTCACCAAAATAAATTAGAAAATTGGAGCCTGATAGACATCCTTGTTTCTTCCCTATGTTTGGTAGCATCGGTGTTTTTTCTTTTGTCTATCTCGAGTTTGTGTTTCAATAAAGTCTGGTGTTGTATTGGAGTCACACTACCCCAAACATAATTATTAAGAAAGCGATGGTAATTAAAAAGTTTTCTGCCTGTTGAAACTTCTGCTATTCTGTTAAAATTAAATTTCTCATGGAGGAGAAAGAAAACTTAAAAATTTCAGTGTGATTTACATTTGAGGTTTTGAAGTATTTTGCTGCATGTTGACTTGAGTGCAGTGTTTCTGGGACCTTCGTTTTGTAAGGATTTCTGGTACAAAGTTATTTCAAAAATATTTGAAACTGTGTATTCTTCAACAAATAACTGTGCTATTTTTTAACATTCAACTGTATTTTTCAAGGAGCAGGAGGAATGGATTGACTTTGAAGATGAATCTCTGCGGGATTACAGTGACCTGAAGATTCAAAATTTGCAAATAAGGTGTATACAACTATTCCTATTTGTGGTGTTCATCGTTTGGTTGTTTCGATCATTTTGACATCAGTGTGAATAAACTTCTTTGACTCAACTCCAATTAACAAAGATTCATGTTGCTATTGAATCAGTCGTTTCTTTATAAACACAAATCAGTGTGATGGTTTTAATTGGGAGTAGCTTAAATGGACCATTGTTTGATACTACTGTGACTGGCCTCATTTACTTACACTCACAACAACAATTGTCATGTCAAGCATTAGAGAGGTGTTCAGAGATTCAGGGCTTTCCTTTTCAGATAAGTGGGGAGCCCCAACACTACCCTAACTATGTTAGATCCTACGTAGATAAGATCGTCCCACACAGTTGAACTGAACGAAAGTGTTTCACAGAACACCCTCCGCATTCACCAGACCCCACAGCATTAACTTCGTCATAGCGTTGCTTGAAAACCTACTCTATGAAATCTGCAATAGTTTCTGAATTGAGGGTGCCTATTGAATGAGAATCTGCACAAATGTTGAAAGAAAAATGTTGTGTTAAGATTTTGTTACATTAAAAATAAAATAGTTTTTCTTATAAACGTCAACTTTAAATATTGGTAACAATATATAGAACAGCTTGTACATCAACGCAGAAGGAAGCGAGATTCCATTGTCAGAAATAGGCTGGCAATTGCTTGCATCGTCTTCGACGAGTGCCTAATGAATTGAACGGCTTGATTGCTGACCCCAATGGAGAAAACTCACTGGAGGTATCGTATGTTTGTAGTGGAACTGGGGATTCCCCTGTTGAAGCAGTCCCGGAATACAACGAAGCAGGAGAATTGATGCCTCCCAAGCCAGAGGAGAGTCCATGGAAGAGTGTTAACGTCAATGACCAACCCCCGCCAAAGGTTCAAGACCAACCTATAGAAGGTTTGACTTCTGCGACTGTTGCATGGGGGAGTTTTAACCCCCCATACTGTTTTAGCTTCATCGCGAGGTTTCTGCTTTGATGTTGATCATTGCTTTCGTGCTTGTTTATATCCAAATCGTTCCGTTGCTAACCACCGTGTAGTGCAGGGCTTGTCAACCTTTTCCCGAGTCGCGGGCCATAAACCAGCTCAGGAAGTTGGGGCGGGCGGCACTAATTTTTCACCAACAATTCCGTTCCCTTTGCTGTTTACGATGTTGTTAAAAGTTGGGAATTTATGCAATTTTAATCAGATTAAGTCTTCCGCAGTGCAGTTCCTCGTAAGTATCCAATACGAGAAGTTGTAAGAAGGGCAGGTTCATAAAATATAATACCACTAGGCGGGCCATACAGTTACTACAACTTGTGAAGGGGCTGCGGGCCGGATGATTTTGCTTGGCCGGCCGGATCCGGCCCGCGGGCCGTATGTTGCCGACCGCTGTTGTGGTGCATGTTTTCGTCGCTGTGCGAAGCAACCTGTGAGTTGAAAACAGTCGAGACTTACTTGTGGAAGGACACAATGCAGATATGAGCAGTTATGGACGTCTGGTGCTGACGCGATATGATAGTTCACTGCGATCATAAACACCCATCCTCCTTTTTGTTGCAGCCCCTCCTCCTGCGGAACCACCGAAGAAGATGGGGGCGTACAGACCCCCCCAGGCGAGGTAAGGTCCTTCGATTTACATGCATCTGCACGAGTTCAAACCCAAGTTGTTTGATTTTTTTTCTTCCCCCATTGTAGTCAGTGTGTTGTGTGTTAATCCATCGGTGTGTTGTGGGTTGATCTTTTGATGATGATTTTCAAATAATACTCTTATTCTTGCATTGGGCCGTTACAACTGCAAATGACTTGGAACTGGACCTGTCGTTTCTCACTGTAAGCTTTATCCAATCGTTGGCATATTTGGCTGCAAACAAATCTATGAATCAAACCCTGTTTTGGTGTTTCAAAATTAGGAAACTGACTACAATCTTAGCCGGTTGATATGATATATAACGTGCTATTGAAAGCGTATGTGTTTTCAACTTTTGAATAATCGCAGTTCAGCACTGGTTTCTAGTGGGAAACTGTTGATGCAGTACTTGCCAGTGGGAAACTGTTGATGCAGTACCTCCCAGTGGGAAACTGTTGATGCAGTACTTCCCAGTGGGAAACTGTTGATGCAGTACTTCCCAGTGGGAAACTGTTGATTCAGCACTTCCCAGTGTGAAACTGTTGATGCAGTACTTCCCAGTGNGAAACTGTTGATTCAGCACTTCCCAGTGTGAAACTGTTGATGCAGTACTTCCCAGTGGGAAACTGTTGATGCAGTACTTCCCAGTGGGAAACTGTTGATTCGGCACTTCCCAGTGGGAAACTGTTGATGCAGTACTTCGCAGTGGGAAACCAGTCTTCCTGGTGCAGAGCTTACAGTCGGTTGATCGCTCGCGACCAAAACCTGGCCGGATCACACCAAAGACTTGAAAAACGATACTTGCGGTCTGACCAGCCTCGCGCTCGGCGTTAATGGGAGGGTGCGAGGAAGCAGTTCACGCGCGGTCCTGCGACTGACTCGCCGCCAGTGCAGCATTCACTGCGAACGCAGCGGTGTTGCCCGCATCACAAGCAAGCAGAGATGGGCGCGCAGGCTGCTTGTGACACTCCAGGAAGGAGTACAGAAAACAAGTATAAATGAAACTGAACTTCTCTTGGGAGATTGCTTAAGTGCAGTGTCTGCAGTGAAGAACTGTTTATAGTGCACCGCTTCCCAGTGAAAAATTGTGCTTCTAGAGCAGTGCTTCCCAGTGAAAAACGTGTTTATAGTGCAGTGCTTCCCAGTGAAAAAACGTGTTTATAGTGCAGTGTTGAACAATGAAAAAACAGTTGATAGTGAAGTGCCTTTCAGAGCAAATGTGAGTAGAATTGTTACATTTGCGATTTTGTGGGAATGTGATTACTCTCCACGCACCCACGTCAGCGCAGCGATGTAGTGGGGGAGGTGTCCTCTCAGCGCAGCGATGTAGTGGGGGAGGTGTCCTCTCAGCGCAGCGATGTAGTGGGGGAGGTGTCCTCTCAGCGCAACTATGTAGTGGGGGAGGTGTCCTCTTAGACTTGGTTTAAAAATCAAAACTTCCAGACCAATTCCAATTACAGATTTTGTCAAGCAGCCTGCCTACAATCTGAATGTTGAAAGTCAAGACTCAAGACTTGAAATATGTCGTCCACCGTTCCTTATTCTTGGCATACACACGTAGTATCATTGTATCACAAGGCTATCACACGACTGAACGAAAACTTAGATTATTATCCGTGCCAAGGTACGCACTCCTAATTTTATAGCGTTCCTATATACTACCCCTACTCGATTACGGTGATGTCATTTATGATGATATCTCTACTGCAGACAGTGGTCGCCTGGAAAACGTACAAGCAACGGCTGCTAAACTTATCCTAGGTTGTGTGCAAACCACTTCGCACTTGAAAATCCTGAATGAACTCTCGATGTCACCTCTGCACCTTCGTCGAAACTGCCACATTTTATTTGCTTTGCACAAAATTCTTCTTGGACCATGCCGTACATTTTTAGTCACTCTAACCCATAAACTCTTTCGTGACCTGAGTAATCACTCTCTGCATCAGGTTATGAATGTTCAACTGCCGTCGTGTTGAACTGCATTGTTCCATAGTTCATGTTTCTTAAAAGCTTCAAGACTGTGGAATTCTCTACCTTCATCTGTTCAATCGCAGGAACCAAATTTGTTTCGGTCCAAAGTAACTGCTTTAATATGTGGAAAGTCGCATCAAGAGCTGCATCTCTGTGGCGTGAACCGCGAACCACGTCCTGGTTATGTATGCTTCGTTTAAGTCACAGTCCGTTGAACCCAGACTATAAACACTATCGTTTGTGTTCACGGAGCCTTTCCCCGACAGAGACTGACATTTTGCCAGAATGCGACCTAACCAGAGCTCCACGTCAGGTTATATCAAATTCTATTAGAAATATTCTTTTGAAAGAACAGGTTTTCACATCACCTCAACTAAATAGACTCAGTCCGGTCGCATGGAAGATTATACTCTTATTTGGACCTCAACCAACAGTAAATCCCTCAACCAACAGTAATTCCCCCATCTTTCCAGTGTAATTTTAATAATTCCTTCCTGCAGCCTACATGTCCAAGTGAAATCGAACATGTCATCAAGAATCTCAATAGTAAGAAAGCTATTCCGCTTGACCATGTTCCTATAAAATTCATTAAAATGTCTAGTTCTATTATTTCTGTATATTTGTCTGATATTTTCAATAACTGCATTTCAAGTGGAGTGTACCCTGACATATTAAAGACTGCTCAGATTACTCCCATTCATAAAACTGGTTCCTAT
>JGI24159J19872_10011622_pt1 | contig 11533 bp, 5 predicted proteins | sample Ectturendosymbi4_FD_19872 | JGI IMG/M metagenome (IMG submission 19872) | reverse complement strand
CTGTTGATGCGTTCCTGAAGTGCTGTATGAGATGCTAGCAATGCAGTGTATTTGTTTTTGCGTTTCCATTTGTTTTTTAATTCTTTTTGCGTTGTTATGTTATCAAAGCTCGACGTGACACGACACGATTGCGCCAGTCAGGCTACCGCCTGCAGCAAAATTGTCGTTAAATAAATAAATAAATAAATTAATAATATAATACACCTGACGCACTAGTTGACAATGTCTGCTTGCATCGAGCATGTTTCCTTAAGTTTTGGCACTGAGTCAATGCACGCCAAGTGATAGAGGTGAAAATCCCAAAATATTCATTTCGCTGTAACTGTGTGCAGCGTTGCTGCGGCAGACGTTTTAATGTTTCGGGAAAAGGTAATGTGGCATTGCGAGGTTTGCTGCAGCATCATTTATCGTTTGTTGTTTCAGTTCCATCAGAATGTAGTACCTATGATATCTAAAATTTTGTTTATTTCGTACAGGTACTTTGCTAAAGATTTCCATGCTCAGAGGAGAAAAAAGAAAATTGACTACGTGTGCAAACATTATTCAACTTAATAACAGAGCTTACGAAATTGTTTAGGCAAGCCCTTAAATATCACACAGCAAAAGATATTTGCACATATTATTTCAGGAGAACTTTGGATCATTTCAATAAGAATCATGACCATAAAGTTTAAAACCGATAAGAAATCCTATGCAATTTTGAACCACCAAATTACGGTAAATTGGTGCAAGTCTACATAGTTGTAAGTTTCACTGACATGACCTTATTTCAATGCCGCACAGCATTTCTGAACGCTACTATCCATGTTTTTTATGTTCATTGCAGAATGGAACAGTCTGGACAGGTGTTCCAATCGTCTGACTACTTGTTATTTCGTTGAATGTTTTTCAAGAGTGTGGGATGTTGCGCAACTATGAAACATGCAACACATCTGCAGACGCTTTGGAAGAGCGATTCAGTGTTGAAGTTGTTTTACGGAAAGTGTCAACAAAACGCGGAAAAAATGTTTGTTGCTGAGGTTCAAAAGCTCTTCCATAAAAATGACAAAAAGTTGGCAGGGAGTTGGCCAGATCAGCTTTGCAAACAAAAGTGTTGAAAAAATGTGCCACGAAATGCAAACAATTGTTTTTATTCTGAAAAGAACTCTGTCTTGTGGATAAGGGGGTAAATATGGAAGTGCGATTGCAGACACTTTCTATGAACTTTCTTACATAAACTGGAGCATAGTGATTAAAGCTTGTCGGAGAGATCATTGTGACAGATTCCTGAATCCAATCAGATCCGTTTCGGCTGACTGGACCTACAAAAGCAAATCAGTAACTAGTGTTTAGTTAAAGATTTCCAGTCTCTTGTTTCCATAGCATGTTGTCGCAGAAAAAACGTAAAAATATATAGTTGTGAACTTTCATTAAAAAAAAAATACTACTTTACCTGATTTTGCTGACACGAGATATACCGTAGCTCGAAAAGTCCCAATTTTTTTGGGTGGGCTCCAGAATACCTTCAACGTTCCCATGCCTGAACCATGCATCAAATACCTGAAACAGTTAGATATACCTGTGAGAAATAGGTTGTACACATTCCCCAACTGTTTCTAGTGGTCTCATTTCAAATAGTGAAACCTGGGAATTTTCAACCTTCGTAAAGACAACTTCGTAAAGCGTCTGAGTCAAAACTTCTGGCGACCAGCATGCATATGGTTGGTTGAGCGTTTGTTGGCGTGCTGGCTGGCCGGAAGCAAAACTTAACACCGGGCTTACCGAGCATTTACTAAGCACTTCGCACTTGTAATTAAAAATAAAAGCAAGGAATTGGCGGACTACGGCCGAGGCCCGTAACCACAGGGTGGCATTCGGGGGCAGTTCACCCCAAATGTTTTTGTGCCCACAAAATTTGCTTTAAGCGTATAATAAAAACAAAAATCTTACCCTCCTAAAATGTTTTTTGCTCCTCATACCTTAAAACGTGGCTAAGTGCGTTCTATGACCGCCTGAAGATTTCCACACAGTTGTCAAATCATTTCAATGAATTGGTAACCAAATGTATAGTTGTTGAACTGTAAATTTCTTGCATTAAATTCATAGTTTTATATCGGTTGTCCACAGCTGTCCAGCAGATTATGCAACAAAGCCTCATCACCAATTTGAAACCATCTTCCGATTAATATCGTTGGCTAATATCAAACAAATTGCATTACCCAACAACACAATCTTTGTGGCTATTTCCCACACCTTTCAAATGTGCCAAATTTGGCAAATAGAACGTGAGAAACCACAAAAGAAACACAAGCCTCTGGTGAAAATGACCACCGGCATCGAAAGAATTCGGTAATTGCATTTGTAATCACAACGCCTTCGAGACTTCAGATCTTCCCTAGATCAAATAGGTAGCTTTTCAAGAGAATGTTAGTTGAATCAAATGATCTTCAGAGCGGGTGTAGAAGTCAAGCAAAATCTTTTGGTGAAGACCAGTGTTCCCTCTAAAAAATTTTTACACTGAGCAAATGTTTTTTTAGTGCGCATTCAATTGCGCACCCATGCAGACACGCAACTAGTGAAGCGTTTCAAACGGTGAAAGGTCTATCCAGTCCTGGCCAACCCGTGGTTCGCGAGCCGCATGCAGCTCTTTGCCCGGTTTTATGCGGCCCTTACGCAAATACCGTATTTATTCGTGTATAAGTCACAAAATTTTGTGCCAATTGTTCACCTTGAAAGTCGGGGTGCGACTTACTCACGCATTGCGTGGAAGCGTGCTTGGTGGCTTATGCAAGCACATACACACGCGAGCGCATCTACGCGACATACGAGTAGTTACCGTCTTGCGTGGAAGCGCGCTTTTGTTTTGCGCAAGAACATACACAAGCGACCACATTCACGCGACGCATGTTCGCATTAACGTGTGCGCATAAACGTGAAATTAAAGACTACAGCAAACAAGAGTGAGAGGTAAGGAGTACGTCAAATACTAAAAGTAGAATCTCAGACATTCAGCTTTGCAACACAAAAGTGCGGCAACTTGACGCAGATGCGACGTTTTGCAACGTGACAGTTTGTCACAAAATGGGTCGTGAAAGATGCACAAAACGCTATAAAATGCAACGAATGGTTACACGAAAAAAGGGTATAAGAAGGGCGAAAATGCCAATACCGATTTGATCGGGTGTCCCACCCACACCAGGGGAAGTCATAACTTCGGTATAACAGCGCTTGGGATGGTTTTTAACTGGGATGACCTAACAGGAACAGACGTTCTGTCTCCGTCAGAATGAAGAAGTTCCAGTGACCACTATTTCGATTTTTGATCACAGATTTGAAGTTGTGCTCACCCACGGTTGACGGGGTTTCGACCAAGGTCGTGCACCGTCTTTAATGGTTCTTAATTGAGCTCAACCAACTTTTTCCTAAGGAATGCTCCGGCACCTTGTTGTTACGCAGACCAGCACGGACCCGTTAACAATTTGATCACGTTTCAATTCCCTTACTTAAAATAGCATTGCAAGTCATATGCGACTTATGGTTAGGGCTGGGTTCAAGTAAGTAAGTAATTACTTAATTACTTACTCGAAAACTTTTACTTATTACTTGATTAAGTAAGTTTTCCAATACTTGATATTTCAAGTTATTTGCATTTAGAAAAGTTAAGATTTTAGAAGCCACGGTTGTTGCTGGAAAGCCAGCATTATACATGACATGCATCATTGCACACAATAAGCCATTGAGGCGAATAGGTTTCTTGCCTGTGCAGAGCGCTTTGTGAGTCACAATTGTTGATTGTCATCGTGATTACGTTTAGGAGCTAGAACAGTGGTTCTTAACCTTTTTTCTACCACGCCCCCCTTAACTAATTTTCCTTTGTTTCACGCCCCCCTGAGTTTAAATAAGTTGTAAAATAATGTATTTCTTGGTATATTTATTTAATTTTTTTATTTTAAACGTTTTGTGACAGACACGAAGTCCATACAGCACAAACACACACTGTCTGCATAATGCAGATTGATAAAAACAGACAAAACTGAACGATTAATAGCAAGATTTGAAGTAGAACAACATGGTTACAGGCACTTTCTTAACACTATTGTTCGCTAACCCTCAACACTTGGTACAACACTACATTGAGAGTAGGACACTGAAGTCCAACCCTGGTCAAGGTCAGGTAGAGTAAAAGTATTGTGTCATGCACACGCCCTCAAACAAACACTGTAACGTCCGAGCACTCAGTTGCAAAGTAAATTGCGGTTGTAGTGCTCAAAGAATAAGGAATATAAACAAACTGACTGCACCAAAGCGCGCAACCAACCAACAATACGCATGGGTGGCGGAACCTTTTTCAAAGTGTGGGGTGGCACAATTGCACTTTAAAACACTATAGAAAATTGTTGTAGTTTGAATTGGTAACTGTGACGTCACAAGCATTGCAATATGACGCTATTAACTTTTTTCAGCATCTTTAAGCGATTTTATGCAATGTTTTATAAGCCGTCCAAGACCCATATCTAGACTACACCTATCTATCTACGCTATACTGACGAGCGCATAAACGTAACTATAGTTGTTCTTACTAATTGCGTTACAAAAACTTCTTTATGCAAAATTCAAAATTTAAAATTGGAGGAAAGGTCCCCCCCCAGAAAAATATGTGGGGGGGCCTAGACTCATGTCACCCCCCGCTTTCCGCCACCTATGACCATACGTTGTTAGACTTTCTGCATCGTTCAAGAAAGAGGTACATATTTTTTCACATCAAGGCCTCAAAAGTAGGAATGGTGCCATGCATCTGATGACAACTAACACTCACTCGCCACGGCAGGTTGTATGGAGCCCTGCACCCAAAATTACAGGCCAATGATTAATTGACAACTTTTGGCCAATATTTGGTGCAACATTATTTTGCAGCATTAGATGGAAAACGCTTTCCTGCGACATTACGCAAGAGTTACGGGCACTCACAGATATGCATGTTCCCAATCTAGCCCGCATGCTTAATGTGTTGCAGTTGCTTGTTTTAGACTTATGCGAACTTTTGCAAATTCTTTATTTTATTCACTCAGCATAACTTTGCAACCGCACACTACTTCCCAGAGTGAATACAGATTACTCCGAACTAATCGTATATCGGTTAAACGTCATAACCTAACCGCGTTTTCGCAAAAGATTCCAGAATCTCAAAACAAAACCATTCTCATGCGAAAAATATAGTACGGTTAATCGCATAAACCGGATATTAAAATAGAAATGTTATTTTCATTTCTGGACTTAAACAATTACTCCGCGCCGCTTAGTCTGAGTGAAAGACACGGTTCGAGATGAAGCAGCTGAGTGACGCATTTGGGATGGCCAGAAAGCAAAGTTACTACCTTCCTTTCGTCGAGAAGTCGACATCGTATGGTGGCCTGTAGCAGCCAAGCCGCATATACTTAGTCTACATTGAACAACAGTGTGGCTCATGTGCATTTGAATTGTCACAAATATACATCGTCGCATCACAAAAGAATATGGCGGGAGTACTGTAGAAAATTAGTATCATGCAGGTGTACGGCCGCATTGCAGAAAGCTCGTCAAATTACAGAAAGCCACAGCGGTATTCCACGATGAGCGGATCTGTGCAAAATGTATGCATTCATGTTCATCTGGAATTAGGCGAGCCGCTCTGTGATGCAGCCGGCTATCTTGTAATTCTATGTGCACCATGCTGTTCTGAAATGCGAGGAAGGCACAAATGTTATTGTCAAAGGGACTTGGCATGCCGACTAAACAGTCCCCCTGGTTGAACCCCTGAGATGCAGGCTCGAACTCGGCCTGCAAAACTTCAAGAAACTTAACCCCGACTTCCATCTCTTCCGGATCTAAACCAAATAACATGTAGCGGCGTAAAATTAGCACTGGCGTAACGTTTGGAAGGTACACATTCCCGTTCAAAACCTTTCCCTGTTGTGGAGCATGCAAGGTCCCGCGCCCCCCTGGGGGGGCGCGCCTCCCCAGTTAACCACTGAGGTGGAAGCTCATTCCATTAAAGTGAATCGCGGCCAATACGTGTGAATTTTGTCTGAACCGCCCATTTTGTGATTTAATAATTGCAATGATTTTTATGTGCTTGAATGTTCTAAGTATAAATGTCGGTTTGCTTGAATTTTACTTAAGAAGTTTGTTAGAAATTCCTTATTATTTAAACAATAAATTTTTGTTACTTGAACCCAGCCCTACTTGTGGTCTCGACTTGCGTAGTGCGGATCCTGCGAAGAAAGTCCAAACTGCACAAAAAAGAGACGCTCATATAAAGAGAAGATTTCAATTGCGGCAAAACATTTGACAAACAACCTTAGTAAGCGAGGATCTGAGAATCGTTTTCCTGTTACCTTGTTTTTACATTCAAACGAAAGCTTACTTTGTACGACAATGAAGTTTTGTTGAATACGAAATCTAAAGACATTTTCAACGTGAGCACGTGCATGTTTTCATGTGGTATTTTGTGTTCGTATGTGAAAATTTAATACAAGCGCTTTCGGTTCTTAAATGAAATGAATGACACCATCAGCTGGCAAAACTGAGTTGATGTTTGNTGTTCATTGTTTGCATTGCTTGCTTCTTCAGAGAAAGTAGCCATTACCGACTTGAGTTAAGTGTATAAAGTTAAATCCTTAGTAGCGGGACTTAAGCCCAGGTAGCATATGACAACCAGGCAAAACGTTTTAGCTACTTTTCATCAGCACCACCGGGCAGTGTTGGTAAAAAAGGCAACACAAAAAAAGGTGAAACAAATGTACTGTACGTGCCGATAACTTGCCTGGAATTATAGCNNAAAAGCCTTGCGCAATGTCGTGCAAGAGAAAGCGTGTTTCGGATGATGCCAGATTCAAGCTCAAGGTTGTAAATTTTGCGACTTTTATTGTATAGTACAGATAGCGGCTTTTAGAGCTGTGACGGACTGTTTTGAAATCCCCGCTGGTCTCAGATGAGTTGGAGATGAATGATAATTGTGAGGAGGACCAACTGAAACCTGCTTTGAGGGAAGGGACCATTCAGTTACGGAGAAGCCTGTCAATCGAAAAATACCCCAACGTCAAACGGGCTGCNCTTAAGCTGATGTCAATGTTTGGGTCAACATACGACTGTGAGTCTGTGTTTTCTACCCTAAAACACGTGAAATCAAAGCATCAATCTGTTCCGACTGACACCATGGGCGTCGAAAGAACTTTTTCAGGTGGGGGCCGCAGTGGAGGTAGTCAAAAGTATTTATCCAGGGGGGCCAAAAGCAGTGAAATTTCATTTTAACCATTCGAAACTAAAATCAAACCTTATTGCTGAAAATTTAATAGGAAAATGTCCATTTTCAAAATCCAGAGAGGTCAAGGCTCTCTGCCACCCCTTCCGACTCCCACAACCGACATCCACGTGAAAGAATTGCTTCGATTGGCAACAACGGAATAGGCTACAAGCCAGATTTAAAGACAATTATTCAAGACAAGGATGCCAAAAGTCCCACTGAGTAACATGCATAACAATAAATGGTTTGTAAATTTCTCACATTGTCATGTTGGTGCGTGATATTTACAATAAATCTAGCTGAGCAAAGGTATGTGCGTGAGTGATGAAGACATGTGTGCCCATATGCATCATGTGGCTCTTTGAGGAAGCACAGTAAGAAACGTGGCTCTTGGTCTCTAACTGGTTGGGCACCACTGGAATCTATTCGACATATATAGGATATGAAATTTGAAATGTTGCAAATGCGCGAGAATGAGATTTCACTGCGCAAATTGTCTGGTGGTACTGCGCATTTGCAAATTTGCACATCTTGGAAGCACCAGTAGTCAAGATATGGCGATTCGAAAGCCTTGTGACGTCAGTTTCGTGCACTCTTGAAACAAATTTCGTGACATTGTTCATTTCGGTGGGTTGTTTATTTCCTTATACTTCTGATGAACAAACGCGAATGCTTTCCGAGTCAAAAAGCATTCCTCTGTAATAGCCGTTGAAAGTTAAATAAGCATTCTAAGAATATCACCATTACTGTACTTTGACACATCTTTGACATTTGGTTGTAAAATAACTACCATCACATTGAGTGTCATGAAAGAGAATCATTTGACTATAGTTACACAAACAAGCTTGTAGTCGGGGTCCCTGAAATAATGCACTCACCAGAATCTAAAACAATACCGCGAGTGGGAGTTCATCGATACATATGGTGTACGAAAAATTGCTTTATTTCCTAATTTAGCTCCAGTAGCTTCCATGTAAGCATAATGACCATCTGCAAAATATAGAAAAGTTACTGTAAATGCTGTAAGCATAGTTCAGGTAAGAATCTCCGAGGTCAGAGCATAATTGTAGCTGGCAAGAACAAGAGGCGAGCTTGGAAATAGGCTACAGTAAATGCACAATTACCAGTAGTGCCCAAAGTACGGTCAATTTCAGGCCCCGTTCCTTTAGTCTTCGTTGAACCTTGACCAACCAGCCAATCAAGTTTGTCTGCTTTCGTTTGATTCCACCCAGTACACCTGTGTGTAGACAATATTTATTAAGAATTACATTGCAAGTTTCACCAACTTTTTTATCTCTCCTATTGGAATAGGCTGTCCGATTTTGCCCAACGTTTGCAATTTGAAAACGTTATCACTTACCATCCTTCTTCAAATGTGCAGTTAAAACCGCTTTCAGCAGGTTTAGCTGACGATGAAACCACATTTTTGTATGAAGTTGCAGTGGTGGGGACTGCAGTTGAAGTAGAAGGGGTCAACGTTGGCTCCCCTACGTAAACAACAGAAAAAAACTTAAATAATCTAATTGAGAAATACGTTTAGCTAATGACTGTTTAAAAATGCAAAACTGTCCAGTAGAACTGCAACTAGTCAGAAAAAGGGAAAGAAGATGCATGATTTACAAGATTCGCTCAAGACAAAATTTTTCAGTAAAGGTCATAGATCAGATGGAGCCAACTATCTGAGAATCTTTAAGCTTGCATGCAACTACAAACCTAATTGATATGAGAAATTTCCTGTTGTGCTATTAATACACAAAAAGTTTTCAAAGAAACATTCCTTTTAAAATTTACATTTGATATTTGAATTGGCCAGCCAGCCTATTCCTTAGTTTTAATCTTCTTTCAAAGTAATTTCAGTGGCGTTCACGACGCTAATAACATCACAAAGAGATACACAAGCATGTCATTACAAGTAAAACTCCCTGTGTTAAATGAACTACGTGCGAAAGGACAAAGAGGTGAGCTTGGAAACCGAGTGTAAACGAAACTGAGCTAAATGCATTTAGCTCAGTTTCGTTTACTCTCGGTAATTATCAGTGGCGATTCTAGAACTTAAAAAGTGGGGAGGGCCACTGCGAGACCAAGGAAAGAGTAGGGGGCCAACATAAATGTTTTTCTTGCATGGTGATTTTTAGTTGTTTTGACGAGTAGGTTGCTATGATTTATCTTATCACACCCAAATATCAGCTTACGAATATCGTTAAATATGAACTAGCGTTTTTATTCACTTAACTTAGAGGGACCTGAACGCCACTGTAGATGCAATCACACACGTGTACCGCTATGTCCAGTGCCGGATTAACAATAGTAGCAAATATATCAATTGCTACGGGCCCCGCGCTTTTGGGTGCCTCGCGGTCCTTTGTGTGAAATTTGTTCTTCAATATACGTTAGAAGGGTGGACGTTAGAATTAAGATGCCCGAGGAAAACTCTCAAAACGGGGTCCCTATATTTACACAAGCCATACAGAAACTTTATTCGTTGAAACCAAGGTAAATTTTTCAGTTTGTCTGGGAATTTGCTTCTGCGTGAAAGTACATTTTACATTGTAAATTGTTTGAAGTCATTTGGTTTTAAATTGTTCTTTGTCTACACATTCAAATTGTTGACGGGCCCCTTTCGGCATATTTGCACAAAAATTTTGATTTATTTTGACAAACATATGACTTGCTTCAGAGCTTATTAAACGTGGTTCAAGGGTGATTAATAAACTATTTGACAAAATAATACAAAAACTAAGTGCGAAACTCTCAGTAGGGGGCCCTCACGGCATCTCTAAAAAAGGATGTGCGGGGCGACCGCCTCGTTCGCCTCCCCTGATATCCGCCCCCGATTATATATCTTTTGCAAATGTGGCCAATGCTTTGTACACTTATTTATCTCTCATAATGACCAACCATAGTGGAGAACGGCCATTTTCTAAAATTAAGATGGTAGAATGAACAAAGGTGCACCGTTAGACAAAACAAGCTGAACGGTCTGATTCTAAAGAGTATGAAGCATGAACTTCTATGTGAAATAGAAATTACCAGTATCATAAACAAATTCGCTTTGGCAAAATCTTGAAAATACCATCTTAAGCAGTGAGTTCGTTGTCTTTGAAAATCAACTTCGACACACACTGAGACTACACTGTCTGTAGATATACCAATGATCAAAATTTGGTGAGTCTGGAAGCATTAATTACTGTCTCTGTACTGTACTTATGAAATGTACAGCAATGTATTCCTTCTTGGTAAAAAGATACGTAGGCCTACAGTATATTCGTCTTTGATAAAAACGAGATGCCCATAATGTCCATCATTTGCTATTTGGGACCAAGATTTTCAGAATTCAATATGCCTAATGGTACNCAGATGCANGCCCGTAACCAGGAGGAGCAGGGGGGCAAAGCCCCCCTTAGAACATTTTTCGNCNCCCGTGGAAAAATGTGTTGGATACAATTTAAAAATATTGGACATAGTTCAACACATTTGGGCCCCTCTCGGTAAACTNTTCGCCCCTCCTGGTGTCCCAAGCTGGTTACGGGCCTGCTCAGATGGATGCCCACAAAATTTATGATTTAACGTTTGTTAACTTTGAAAGTGTATTTTTAACTTGGGGCCCCGCGCTTTTAATATGCTACGGGCCCCGCGCAGCCTTAATCCGGCACTGGCTATGTCGAATATTCTGTGCTAACCATCAGTGGTGTGCAGAGGGGGGGGGCGAACGGGGCGCCGGTCCCGGGCATCCAAGGCAGGGGGGCATCCAAAGAGTGAAATTAAACAATTTAAATGCTCTAACCTGATGATTTTTCCTATAGATAAGGCTACTGACACATGCTCCGCATGGATTTAATTTTTCGAAACGTGTTATGTTGTCAACACCTTTTACGTATTCAAATGTCAGTAATTCTCAACTTCTTCAATACCAGGGACCTATACTCTACCCAATCAAACTGATAGTGACGTGACTTGTTCCAGATCGTGCGATCAAGGAAAAATCACAAAAAGATTGAAAGGTAATCAGGGTTGAGAAAACCCCGTTTTTTAATAAAACCCAACCTACTTGGGTTTTTTGTTTTTTTATATCCGTTTTTTGGGTTTTTTGAAAAGCAGATTTGTATTTGAAAAGAAAAACAACAACACGGAAACCCCATTCTAAATTTTCTTGCATCATACAATAATACCATTTTCAGAATTACACAATAATAACTTGTTATACTTATTATGGCATTCGAATTTGAGGGTAAAGAAATGCACCCCATCTTTGTTTTCGCAAAGTGTTGGTGG
>JGI24159J19872_10011621_pt1 | contig 11533 bp, 9 predicted proteins | sample Ectturendosymbi4_FD_19872 | JGI IMG/M metagenome (IMG submission 19872) | reverse complement strand
ACCTATCACGTCCTGCAACAGAAAAGACATTCGTTAAAAAATGGGTTTTTTATCGAACAAAATATGGGTACGCATCTTTTTGGGTCACCCTGTAGTTGTTTTTGTTTTGTCAAATTTAAGGGTTCTTACAGTTTTATTTTGCAATTTAATTAGAGGAAGTAAATTAGTTTCATTGGCTCTTCCCCTGTTGTGTTGATTAAGTTAATTAAGAATGAAAAAGATAAAAGTAAACAGATTTGAGCACTGAAATATTGGTACAGTATAGTGCAGTGTTTCTCAAACTTTTTTGTTCCATCGCCCCCTTTTCACTCTCGACACGTCGTTTTTGCCCCCGAAGCCTAATAAAGCAAACACAGGGTAGTAGATTTGAAGAATTGTATTTGAAGAAAGTCTTTAACAGTTGAACCATGCCATTAAAAAGCTGAACTAAGCAATTGTATCACGACGCTAATATTACGATGAGAATGCTTGTGAAAATAATCCAGGCCTTCGGAGTCGGAGCTGGGCATTTTGCCTGGAGCCGGAGCTCAAATAAAAATCAGGTGCCGGATCCGGAGTTCAGTTAAAAATTTAGGACCGGAGCCGGAGTTCTGACCATTTGAGAGGTAGCTCCGGGACCTTTCCTAGATACTAACGGTTTTGCCAAAAAAACTTGTGTGTACTCTTTATAGCACACTAAACGCGATTGTTATGAGTTAACAACAGCAGACTGCAACAATGGATCTGCAAGCCTTTGATGTTTCCTTGGTTTAATAATCACTAAGGCTGTGACATCGTAGCTGACAGGCGTGGTGTTACTTCTTGAACAATGGTTCTCAAACATTGTTCTAAGAGCTGGATTCAGCTCCCAAGCATACTTTGTGCGGCTTTTAGCAATCCCTCTGTAACAGTTTATTTGAATAAGAGCTGATGAAGCCTACTTCTTTGGCAAAATATACACTCTGTAAGAGCTTTATGTGTGAATATTTGCTGGGAAAGGATCCCTTTCGATGGGCAGTGTTTTTAAGTAACACCTCTAAAATTTTGAGTAACAGACTTCATTAATGCCATAAAACAAAATGTGTCAATTGTCTTGTGGTAAAATTTTTTGTGCGTCTCTCTAAAAATTCGTAGGTTTGGATTTGGCTGCCTTCAGCAAAATGGTTGAGAACCACTGTTGTAGAAGTAAGAAAGACGATAACTACCACAACACCCTACTTTCTAGTCAGATTATCAAACCGGCTCTGTAGTAGTGTAGCGATATAAAAAGAACTGAGCTATAATAAGAGTAGGTATATAATAAAATATGCATAGCTTTCGTAGCTGTGTAATCATGCTGTTAGCAGGGAGTATGATTGAAGCTATGATACCATTGCAGATTTAAATCGTGAAATGCATGACACGCCATTGTAAAGTAGGAATTTTTACTACAAACAAGCAGTAGCATAACATAAAAGTTATAAAAATTGGTAGCGAACTGCAGGCGCAGATTTACCTAAGCCTACGTCCCCCGATTTCAGGGGGCCTCAAAACTTGGGAGTAAGGACAATTTCCAACACTTCGATAAGCAATTATATTTGTATTTTTGTTTTGGTTCAACACACGTTTTTCACTATGGCCCTAACAAAAGATCTCTATAAACAGTGGTTCTTAAACCGGGGGAGTGTCAACAAATTTCCAGGGGGGCGTGAGCCCTGAAGCACTGTACAACATTGAAAGATTGATCAATAAAGTTATCAAACAATACATTTGCTGTTACAACTTATATTTAGCCAGGGGGGCTTGAAACAAAGAACAACTACTAAAGGGAGGCGTGGTAAAGAAATGGTTAAGAACCACTGATACAAAACAATGAGGGCGAAGGATTGAAGTGAATGACGAGGTACATTCTCTTTTCATGGCGTTGAGAATTGGTTATTGTTATGCAAAATGTGTGGATTTTATCATGCTCCCATTACCCACTTGCCCTTTGGAAAGAGAGGCAACAGGAGCAGAGATTCCTTTTCATAACACTTACTTTTGGAATAATCGATACATAAATTGTTAGCATGAACCCAGTGATCAAGGTTTTGAGCCCACTGTTAACTATTTTTTCTAAAATGTTGCGTCCCTTTCCTTAAGATATTAAGACTGATATCATCAGCATATGAAACAGTATTAAAGTTGGAGCCTTTTACATTGATATATGCTGTATGAGGAATAGTAAAGGTCCAAGGAGAGATCCATGAAGAACACCGCATGTTGCATTCAAAATACAAGATTTAGTATCTGCCATTTTAGTACACTGAAACCTATTGTCTAAGTAAGTTTCAAGANGTTCTAGGAGTGCTCCTCTTACTCCATAGCAAAACATTTTTTAAGTACTGTAATACACTATGATCAACACCATTGGAAGCTTTGCTCAGGTTTAGCAACAGAGTACATGTTATTACCCATATATACTTGTTGTATGAGTCGAGTTTTTGGGAAACGATTTTGAGGTTGTATTTTTTGGGTCAACTTATACACAGGTAATGTTCATGGAGATGTTGCTGTAGAGTCGCATACAATGTGAATGTGAAACGAAAACTCTGCTATTATACATGTTATATACGGTAGGTATGTGCCGGCCTTAACAAATGGTCAAATTATGGTTCTTCACAAATACGGTAGCTCAAATTATGACCACGCCGTCAATACACTTTGGTGATTTCTCTGTTTACACAAATAAAAAGGAGACAACGATTGCTGTTTCGTACAGTGACTGTGCTTGGAATGTACAGTTGACTTATACGCAGGTAATAATTAAAATGATACAATTTTTAGTCTTAAAATAGGCATCGACTTATACACAAGTATATATGGTAGTTTGTTTGGCAGCAATTGTTAATTCTGTAGAAAGGTAGGTGCAGAAGCCATATTGCAGTGGGCTCAGTATACCATTACTTGTAACAAAGAAGTACAAGCTGCTGTAAATTGGTTTTTCAAAAACTTTATAGAGACTTGGAAGTATGGATATTGGTCTATAATCATTAGAATTCGGAGTAGTTATTTTAGCAATGGGTGTAATTTGAGCAACTTTTAAAAGATTGGGAAAAGCACCTTTTGCTATACATTTATTAAAAAATTTGGATAACCATGAGCATAAACTATTAGCAGACAATTTCAAAAACTTTGCTAGGATGTCATATGCATTTGATGTTGTCTTGCATGTAATACATATGAAATTATTTGATTTGCTTCCCAATCTTTTAAAAGTATATGAAATTATTTGATTTGCTTCATCAGCATCATTCCCACTAACCAATTGGCTAGTGAGAATGTAACACAAATGAGTTATCCAATGTTGTACTGCAAGCCACTGATGCAGAAGACATACCATATTCATAAGCCTATTATTTGTCTTAATTGCATATCCGATGTATCTGCTTCTAAGCCTTGATTTTTTGTTGATGATATTTTGTGAGGCTGAATAAATTTCAATTTGAATTTTTTTGACAAAATGCAACTATGTTGCAAATTGTTCCATTATGTTATTTTGGAGAGGAAAAACTACTTGCATTTTCTTGCTTGTTGTAGCACAACTACAGAAATAAAGGAACACATTTTTTTGTTTTAACCACTGTGATTAACTTGACACTGTTTTATTTGGTGATCTGCATGATCATATGAAAGCTACTTAATACTAACAAATGAACAACTTACACAGATAGAACTGATAGTTTAGTTTGTTATGGAAGAATTGACACAAAATGGTATGTTGTTTGGTACTTTCTTTTGGTATCAACAAATGTTGCTTTCTATTTTTGAAATTACAAAAACTGCTTCAGCTAAAAAATGAAAACTGCAATCAGGGGCATACCAAGGGAGGGGCAAGGGCACAATGCCCCAGGTGCCGAATCACTTGTGGCACCGCAAAGTCCCACCAATGTCACAAGTACTTTCTTCAATACAGTACATTTGCTCCCAAAACACCTTAGGTTTGAACATGGGGGCGCCAATCTTGTTTCTTGCACTAGGCACAATCTAACCTCGGAGCGTCCATGACTGCAATGAATTTGAGATCCCTTATTCCACTGCATTGTCAAACAATTTTGTCAAGGTTCATACTGCAGTGACACACAGGGGATTCAGAAAACAACATTTGAACTGTTGTCAGCATGCAAAACTATATTATAAATTGTTTTCTAGTTGCTCATAATCCTGATTCCTGAGTGTACAGGACATTGCTATTACATGGTGATGTGGAATTGTGAAGCAAACTTGTTTGAAGTATGCGAACAACACAGATGTGCAGAACGCATATTCTGCATTCTTAAGTGCTCTGTTGATACAACGTCTACAAACATGTTGCCTTGTTTTCGCAGCACTTGCTCCTATTAGATTAAATTTGTAGATGGTCTGAATTGAACACAACTGTAATTGGAGCTCAACTGATTAGGTTTTTTTGGGACAATGCCAATGTTTTTCATTGCCGATAACTGATATTTTTGAATTACTCAAAGTACAGGTGATAGACATTGCTTCACTGCAATTAAGAACCGTACAACATTGAATTCTGCACAAGCCTGGGTCACTAAAACAGTCAACCATCTCAGTGCATACCCTGGTTTGTTCACAGGCAGTCATCTGCTTATCACGCAAAAACCTGCAAGCGAATGTTACATATAGAGTTCATTGGGATGATTACACAGCATTCTGTACATTACGCACAACTTGATGTAGTCGGAAGGCTGTGCACCGTAAGGAACAGGACAGAGCATTTGCATTAATCAATCAGAGACGCAGTAGTAACTTGGGTTTCCAAACACTCTGTGAAGAACAATAGCATAGCAGCTTTCATAAGCACATATTTCTGATATTTTTTGGCAAAATTTTGCCAATACAATAAATATATTGGCAACATCGCCATACTGGCCAATATATATCGGCATGTCAATGCATTGGTTGAGCTCCAGTAATGATAGATACAACAAAACTCCAATTGCTGAGCTTAAAATGTTCATATATAGTCAATTTCACTTGCCTCTTTTTGGAGGAGGTTGGTGCAACTTTACGTAATGATTGAGCAAAGCTTGTTGATATAACCTGGCAATGCACAAGCCCCACAAGGTACATAAACACAAATGGCAGAACAATCTCACTTGTGGGAATATTCTGAGGAGAAATGTATGAACACGACAACATATATGCAAGAATACTAAGAGTGTTGTTGAAAACCACTGCCTACCTCAAATTCTTCAGGTTTCCCAAAACAGTGTGCTGCAATTACAGTGACTTGTACAGAATAAAGCACAAATAAAACAATGTAAATACACATGCTTGTTTGTTGTATCCACCAACTACGGAAAAAGGGAAACAGGGTTAATCGAACCATACCCATCCAAACAACAGTAGCAACGTTGTACTGTGGCTTGTTCTTGCTGAAAGTTGAACCTAAATCACAGCATGATCTAATCAAATTACTAACACACTTTCCATATGAGCTTTTATCACCACTTACCAGCTGAACAAAAAAATATTAACTTGCTTTTGCATATACTACATCTATTTACCTTCCAAAACCACATAATACTGTAGATTGATGAACTTACTGCTTACACATATACTTTTATATAATCACAATTTCTTTAACAGCCCAACAAAAAATTAATGTAAATGATATAAACATGTCTTGCTACTTTAATCTTAGCATTATCAGTTCAGCAAGAAGCAACTCAATGAAAAAGTCAGAAAGAAAATGGATTATCTTAAATATAAAACACCTCTTATCAAGTCCACATCAATCAACTCCGATTTCAAACTGGTTTCTTGTCCTTTTGTAATGCTATTCATTCTCTGTTCTTGAATTCCTATTGCTTTTTCCCATATTTGCAAATCATATTCTTCAATCTATACAAACATGTGATTGCTGTAACATCTTCAGAGATCCTACCAATAACTTTCTTCATATGCACACCTTACAAAGTTTACACAAAAGTCAACATGAAACCAAATGCTCTGACCATGTTAGGTTAATTTCAAGCAAATGCAGCACCATTGTGTGGTGAAACGTGTCCTTGCTTGGCTCATCGATTTTGACACTCAAGCATTTTCACCAGCCAGCATGATTGCAATAACAACTGTGGTTGATTGTTTCTCAGATTGCTGTCATATGTTTTTAACTGCTTCAACGAGATTAAACGTAATAAAGCATTTAGATGCAACTCTGATTTAAGTGGTACAAGAAATTTTTTATGCTCCATCATGGACAAACATCTCAGACTGGTAAATGTTTTTGACCCAGGCCAATTTAGCATCCAGGACAAGCCAATAGAAAATTGGAAGATTATTTGGAAAAACTAGTCAGCAGTTATCTGGCCAGGATTACTGCACAGGGCAAGTTGGACATATTGCTTGGTCTACTCGATTCAGCAGTTTAGGAGTGTATGTGTGAATATTAGACTTATACAGTTAAGCCATAACATGCGCGTTTGTCAAACTAATCAATGAAGTGTTTGCAAGATACAAGCTTAACATGTTAAGCCCAAGGTTGCCTTTCAACTAGAATTCCCTAGGTCCCATGCAGTTTTGGTGCCATTAGTGTTTTTTCCTCTCCCGAATAAAACATGTTGAAAAGCATGCAGTAACTACTCGAAGTAAGGCAGGAGGCAGTGTTCCCTCTAAGATTTCTGTAAGTTGGCTGGTGTCCAAAAAGTGCCGTCAAGATCAAAAGAAACTTAGGCGCCCTTTGTAAATTTTAAATTTTCCTGTAAATTTTCTTAAAATGCATCCATTTTTACCGAAAAACTTTTTATCAACCATTTTTATGAATGACCAAGAAAAAAAATGGTCTTCACTTTTTCCAACATGTACACACGCAACATTTTCTGATAAACAAATGAAAAAAACAGTCATCACAAAGGCAATAAACGAAATCAGCTGCATGTAAACTTCTTAGCCAAATGCAAACTTTTTCTCTCAGACAGTGGTTGCCCTCATATGGTCCTGAATGACTGTTCTTGTCTTTGTTTGTGCATTGCTTAGTGTCGCACTAAACCAGTTGTTTTCAACTTTTTGTACCGGGACCCATTACCGCAACCCACTCTAACCCAACACCCCATCTAAAACTTGAATTAAGCAAACGTAATACAGCTGTGTACATAAAATATCTATCAGTGGCCCCTCCAACCATGGTTCACGACCCCCAGGTTGAAAATCATTGCACTAAACCAACAATACAATTGAATCAGGCTGATGATACTGCGCAATTTCTTTACTTAAACTTTGCCAAAATGTAGCAACTCCGAAATCGAAACAATAATTTGTTGGTCTGGCCGATTCAGTCTGAGCCGTTTCGGACATGGGACTTTTCGGTCTTGGTCATTTTGGTCTCGAGACATTTTGGTCAGACTATGAAATCTTGCAGAAATCTTACATGCCAACGTTTTATTGCAAACGTACTAGAATCAACGAAAACTCTAATTTACAAAAATGCAAACGTGATCCAAGATCCAACAGTTAATCAGCATCTACACATGATTTTCATGTTAATTTTACTGCAAACATACTTAAAACAAGTTGGTATAACACCGACTAACATTAATCGTGAAATTGCGCCAAGAACTTTTTCATAAAGCTTGCATGGAGAAAACTTCCAAAATTCCTCTGAACTTCACAGAAAACAGCTTTGTTTTTGGACGCATAAATTGTGAAAATGCACCCAGAAATCTTTTTGGAAATCTTGAATGTGGAGAGCTTCCAAAATGCATCTGAACTTCACGGCAAACAGCTTCGTTTTTGAACACAAAAATCGTGATAATGCACCCAGAAATTTCTTTATAAACCTTGCAGGTGAAAACTTCTGAAATGCGTCTGAACTTGGCATGAAACAGCTTAATTTTTGGACACATGAATCGTGAAAATGCACCCATAACTTCTTCTGTAAACCTTGCAAAGAAACTGTAAACCTTGCAGAGAGAACTTCTAAAGTGCAGCTGAACTTCACAGCAAACAGCTTCGTTTTCAGATGCAAACATCGCAAAAATGCGCCCAGAAATTTTTTTGTAAACCTTGCAGGCAGATAAATTCCAAAATCGGTCTGAACTTCACATAATTGCACCCAAACTTTTTTCATTTAACCCCATCAGGNGAAAATTTCCAAAATGTGTTTGAACTCAAGAGCAAATAGCTTCATTTTTAGATGCAAAAACCGAGAAAATGCACGCATATCCTTTTTATGAAGCTTGCACAGAGAAAACTTCTAAAATCCGTCTGAATTCACGGCAAACTGCTTCATTTTTGGACGCAAAAATCGTGAAAATACACCCAGAAATATTTTTGTAAACCTCGAATGCGTCTGAACATCACTGCAAAGAGTTTCGTTTTCGGACACAAGTCGTTAAAATGCACCCAGAAAATTTTTTTTGAACCTTGCAAGCGGAGAACTTCAAAAATGCGTCTCAACTCAACAGCAAACCGCTTCGATTTTGACGCATAAATCGTGAAAATGCGCCCAAAACCTTCTTCATAAACCTGGCAAAGCCACAATTTCCAAAATGCGTCTGAATCAACAGCAAACAGCTTCATTTTTGGACGCAAAAATCGAGAAAACGCGCCCACAACTTTTTTATAAAGCTTGCACGGAGAAAACTTCCAAAATCCGTCTGAACTTCATGGATAAACAGCTTCGTTTGTGGATGCAAAATCGTGATAATGCACCCAGAAAATTTGTTATATATCTCGCAAAGCGAAAACTTCCAAAATGCGTCTGAACTTAACAGCAAATAGCTTCATTTTTGGACACACAAATCGTGAAATTGCGCCTGTAACGTTTTTATAAACTTGCAAGCAGAGAAATTCTAAACTACATCTGAACCTTTTTTCACCGCTCACTGCTGTATATCCATGTTGTGACCTGAGAACGGCTTAAATCATGAAAATATGTTGCACACATTTTTGAAAAAATAATGAACTTTTGTTGTGAAATTTTCTCCTGTGGAAGAAATTGCGTCCAAATGTGCAAGTGCCGATTTTCAAAATTTTTGTCGGCTTGTGTCCAAAAAAAGTGCCGAAAGTGCCATTTTTTTCGGCTTAGAAGGAACACTGTAGTTCAGCCCAGTATGTTTGACTTTCAAGCATGGCACTGTGCAGAGCCACACAGCAATGCCTGCAGTAACAATGTGTTTCCTTCCTGTGTCGATTTTTCAGGCAGACCCTACATAGTTTCTGCAGTTTTTTTTTATGAAGTGACGGATAAACATCCAAGAAATTGTGTTTGCATCCATGATGCAGTTGATCTACAGGATCCATTCTTAGTTGGTTGGAGGGTCTACGAGCAGACACCATCATTTTCCTCATGGCAACCACTGAACTCTGCACCAAGGTAGCGAATAAATTTGTACACAATTGTATGCAAAGTTATGCATCTGGTTGCACTCTTTGTTTAATAGAGTATAATCCTGTTGTAACTGTTCTTTGACTTGTCTGAACCTATACTCCAATAAGTTTGGTATATTATTTTAGTGTTGTGTAATTGATATATCTCATGTTCCATTCAACTTGAGGCACAGCAAGACAATGGAAAATGTTATGTGTAAAAACGAATAGAAGCCATAGCTGGAACCATGTTGTGTAAAAAGAGAGCTACAGAGCCAGAGCTACACTCATGATTCATGAGTGGCACACTTGACACTGCTCCAGCTCTGGAGCAGCGTCAATTTTACATCGGCTCCGCAGCCCAGAGTAGTACAAGGGACCTGTTGCAACCTCTTTGGGGGTGTTGCGTTGATTGTGTGATTCACCACAGACGGGATGTGCGTGAAGAATAACACCATCATATATGCAGCGCGAGCAAGCAATAGTAAGAGATTGCGACGCATGATCTCTATTGTTGCTTGCTGTCACGGTTTGAAGCTTTGCGCACATGCCGCTCGGGATTTCCGATTGCAACAGCCCCAACATTCCACAAACCAAGCTAGTGGTAGAAAACAACAAGGTCAAGGTTCTGTGGGAGCCCCAAATAAGAACAGACAAATAGAAGCTCACAGACCCAAACCAGTAGTAATAAACAAGCAGACTGATAAAGGGATGATACTAGAGGTTGTTGTATTGAATGATACACATATATGTTAAAGAATGAAATAGAGAAAACTAAAACCGAGCCAAAAACTAAAAAAATGTGGAACATCACAGCCAGAGTAGCATCAATCATAATAAGAACTCTAGAAGCAACTAGCAATAATGTGGAAAAACAAACAAGAAATTACCAAACAAAATCGAAACACCACAGCTGACAAAAACAACAATATTGGCAGTGCAGATTCTCTATGAAAGATGCAACAGCTCCCCACCTATAGATAGGACTATGAAATTATAGAAAACACCTTACTCAACACAAGAGTTGTATGAATAAGAGAAAACAAAGTGGAAAAATACAATGTGACACTTTGGTTAGTGGGTGGTTCCCCCATAGCAATATCCACAGTTACCAGGTAGTTTTGGCAGGAAATTCAAATCCCAGAAGGTAGATAATGTTAGGCATTTTCTAGCTTTAGGCGAATTTGGTAAGCATGGCAAACATTTTGTTACCTTTACACAAATCAATTGCCAACATATCAAATCATTTCCAAAACATTTTAGACTACATACCACTGCAACAAGCCTGGACCTACCAGATCCACTCTTTTGCAAAAAAAAGCAGCTAATGCTGGCATTAAACAATTAAACTTTATAAACATGCCTACATAACGTTTCTAATACATTATTTCCTGCTTTCCTAGCATTTCACAGTAGTGTTTCCAATACGGGGTCAAATTTTAAAACCAGGGTTTCAAGTAGCTGCGAAAAGAAACCCGGGAAAACCCAGGTTTTGAAATGAATGCGATATTGAGTGATAAAACTCAGTGTCATTATGAAATTACTATTGTTTGTCCCTGCGCAATTTATTATTAATTAAGTTTAAAGCACAGGTTTTCAATGATGTTTATAATACTGACGCATGAGAACCAAAGCACATTTTAATCATTCAGTTTACTTCTGCGTTTTGTGACAAACAGTCCCGTGGCTGACAAATCCCTTTCTGGTTCCATTGATTCAAGCTGATTTGGGCTTGATTGTAAAGTAAGGCATGGTACAGTTATTCAGGTTATTTGACCTCTTCTTTGTAGCCTCAAAAAGACTCATTTTCTTTTTCACAATTTGTGATTGGATCTCTTTCTGAGCTGGAATAGTTTTGTGGTCTTCACCCTCATGGTTTACATTGATTTTGTGCTTTGATTTCAAATGGTTGATCATCCTTTCAGTGCTTGAACCACCTTTGGTATAACAGAGCACAAATTGCACTTTGGTGTTGGTTGAGCCTTGTTGCATGAGAAACGGCTCTAACCTTCTGATTTTCTTTGATTACTACCGTCTTTAAACTGAATGTGTATGATTAAAAATCTACTTAAAGTTATTTCTAAAAGAAAGCCAAATATTTTGCAGAAAGTTACTGCAAACTGAAAAGGAACGAATGGATTTTGTGAAGGATCATAGCTTGTATATGAACTAACACATAACACCTTGTAAAGGAACTAACTAGCAACTACGGAACTAC
>JGI24159J19872_10011620_pt1 | contig 11534 bp, 7 predicted proteins | sample Ectturendosymbi4_FD_19872 | JGI IMG/M metagenome (IMG submission 19872) | reverse complement strand
GATTCATTGTGTACATGAAAAAACTAAATTTTTCGTGTGGCCCAGCTAGACGTCTGAAGTTGATTATATGGCCCTCTGACAAAAAATGTTGCACACCCCTGACTTAAAGGTTTGTAAAAGCTGTAGTACATAATAACAGACACGAAACTTACATTCATGGTAAACTCAAATTATTTCGCAACCCAGAGTTGATGGTCCCGCGACCCTAATTTGGGTATTTGGCTTGTGCACATGACATGGCATGGTTGATAGAGGAATCACAAGAAAATGCAAAATAAATGAGGGGCCGTGAAGTACCCCAAAATATGAGATAACTACGCAAAGGCAATACTGAAGCAAAACAGACACCGAGACAACATACCAGCAGAACCGTTGCCAAAACGTTTTCCGTAGCGGGGCTTTGCGTTTTGACGGGGGAGGCTTTGCCTTTGTGCGGGGAGGCTTGACATTCTAAAAATTTACAAAACTCCACTGATTTATAGTGTTTCGTGTTTCAATTTGGGGGGCTTGGAGTTTTGTTTGGGGGTGCTAAGCCCACCAAAAGCTTCGCCGCGACGACGGGAATGCGCACCAGTAACTGTTGCAATTGTTTGTTGGTTGATTGATTGTTTCTTATGACTCAGCTAATAAATAGAAATAATACAAAGAGCCATCGCGCAGTAAGTAAACCAATTGTCAGTGAACATTATAATAAATGAAAATAAAATGCCATAATAGGTGATCAATGTAAACAAAGAGTGGCACTGTGTCCTATAGGATTGGTGAAGGACGATGGTGGTTATGTAGTCAACCATTCGTCGTCACTATAAAAATGCGATAAATAGTGGAGGAAAACTGAAGATTTGTAAAAACCGACGTTTGAAGTGATTAAAAAAACTGTTGAAGATTCACATCGGTGAATGAAGCCGTACAGTTTTATGTATCGTCTATCTCGAGGCTATTGCCTCAAGACTGAATGTAGGTTGCCATCGATATTACTCTATGAAATCTTCGTAACTCACCATGTTTGCTGTTTGTTGCAGGACAGCCTATCATCGGAGATCGAAACCAAAAATAGTTGAGAAAATTAAGCTCGGAAATTAAGGTTTACTTTCAAAACGAAATTTTGACAGACAAATTTTTCACGTCAGGGCCTGTGCTATTTTAAAAAGTTTTAAAATCAGTCTCAAAGTTTCTAACAAAGCCAAGATCTTTGACGCTACGGTCTGTCAGTGATTTGGCCAAGTAAAGTTTGTCTATAGTCGCAAGTCACGTCAAGCCACAAACCCTGCTTGTCTTGGTGGAATCAGTGTTGCAGCCACAATGCTGCGTCGCTCTGAGCCACCTAAAAAGAGCTTCGCACCGACGACCCTCTGCGTAACAGCAATAATAAAGTTTTCCTGTTCCACCATGACACTAACTCTGTAATTGCTGTTACAAGTTCAACGTTATATTTGGCGTAATCATGACGCAACATCAGAGTCATGTGAAATTAGCCTGTTTGAGTTTAATCGAAGTCAAGTCTTGACTTTGCTCGAGTGCAGTCACATAAACTATCTAGTTATTGAATTTGAAGACCTGGTCAATGTCGAGTCAAAAAAGGTATACAATTAACAATTTCGTTTTGATGTTGGCCCAGATCGGGCCTACACAACAAAGAAAGCTCGAAGGGCCAAATTTACCAATATAACTGTGCCGCGGGCCTCAAAATCTATTTCACTTTGTTGTAGTTTGAAAGAAACGACAATTAATTATATAACCGAAGTCGGGCTGTTGAAAAAATTTTGGAATTGTGAAAGCTTTCGCGGGCCGTATTTTGTGCAGGCCTGGCCCAGATCAACTTCGTGTGGAGTTTCGGACACTTTGGAAAAATTACTTGACTCGAGTGGAGTCATTGCATCATTATTGCAAAGCGTGAGTCGAGTCGATTTAAGTGAAATTTTTGCGTTGAATTTCACAGAGACGATAAAAGTGTTAGGATTGGGAATTTGAAAAAGGCTTGAACTATCAGTTTTCGGATTTGGATAGAGTTTTGAAATTAAATTGTTGGATCGTATTTGGGTTTGAAAAACATAAATCTCTTCATCTCTGGCGAGGTAGTTGGAAGGGATGAGCAATGAGCATTGGAATGGACTTAGATTGGACTGAATCCGGCTTATAACCTAATTTTTGGATTGGATCCAGACCGTCAATCGATACAAAAGTTTTGATTCATCGCCGAATTTGGGCTGGGTGAATGGAAAAATAATGCGGCATGTTTGTTGATAGGAAGCAGTATGTTGGAAATTTTTATGGACGAAAATATTGACCATGGTTGGCTCTGAACTGAGTTATTAAAAAATATAGGACTTGAATTGGATCGTACAGTCGACTCGGAGTCGATGGACGCTCAGTGAGGCTCATCTCTGAGTCGGTTGTTGGCTGGACGGAGCGCAATCTCATTTTTGCTCCTAGCGACAGACCCAAGACTGCCGGCCCACGTAATTTGGTTAGCGACAGTGGTGCGCTGTGCACAAAATGCCGAGGTCCCGCGAAGTAGTTGTGAAAAGCGGTTGATATGTTCTTTTGCACAACTTCAACAATTGGATGGAGTGTTAATTATTAACTTCGGAAGAACTGAGATGAGAGATGCTGTGGAGCGCACATCTTTAATGGTGTAAGTAAGAATGCTAATGAATGCATACAAAACATAAGATACGCGGTACACAACACTTTTTACAGAAACAGGAAGCGACAGCAGGCTGTTGCTGTAGTGCATACCTAACTTTTAAGGGTACACATAATCTAAATTTGCAAATATTTAGTTGACGAAGTTATTGCAGAAACAATTACAAAGTATCTAGCGCCAGAGATAGATATACTGATTTGATTGATTATCATCATTATGTGAATCTAAACCAGCTTGCGTTGCAGACTGGTCAGCAAAAGGAAGTCTTTTGCTGGTGTAAGGTGTCATGTAACAAGCTGTTCATACGTCCTACGCAATGCAAACGCAGCTGAATTTGACGTAGTTTGTATGATTGAAAGCAAGTTTTAAAATAGCATTGCCTATTAAAAAGGTTGAACTAGATTGGATGTTCATACATAGAGGGATTAAAACTAATTTGAAACCAAGTTTGAGTGTACAAATCAACTCAAAGGATTTGATGATTTAGACCAGCCATGCATGTCCCACCGAAATTGCTTAATGAGCCAAAAATTATGTCATTAACTTAACCAGGGCCACACACTGAATAACATATTAATAAGTGCCTCACACTGAATGACTAGCAAACCAAATTTAGTTTAAGCTAATGTACTGAAAGCGTTCGACTCCTGATTGCAATGGTAACCAGTGTTTGGCACCTTTAACCANTCCATAAGTGTGATTTCAAAGGCAAGTTTAGTGCCAATGAAGGACAGATTTTCAGTATGTAGGCTTATTCTACAGCGAAAACCTAAACTGGACCGCACAAAACCTTTGACTAGGCTGCATGCGGCCAGCAGGTTGGACGTAGCTGATCTAGACTTAGAAATGCAAATGCAGTAATTGGTTTTAATGGATCTTTGTATGTTTAAATTATAGTTTATTTGTGCTGTACGGTTACTCCTAAACTGCAATATGCTATTTATGTGTGTTCACTGTTGGATTTGTGTGAAATTAGCTGATTTAGTTCATGCACTGAAGTTAAGGAATTACCTGTTACTGATGAATTAGCATAGCTCATTTTTGTTGCAGGGAATATGCCAATGGTGTTAACTTAACACAGTTTGATGATTTAGTGTCTGAAACCAGCTTGCCTATTCAGAACATGAGCCAGAGTAATGACAAGGTAATGGAATGATGCATGGTGGTTTTGCTTTTAGTATTAAAATGAAATCTTAAAATGGAGTACTTCTTTGCTCTTCAGCAGTAGCAATTAGTAATCAAGTGCTTTGCTTGTCACAACTTTGGAGCATGTCATATAAATCAGAAAACAACTTCGTATTCTGCTGATCAGACATGTTGTTTCATGATATGTTTGACAGTTCGTCTTTTGTTATTTGTACAACCACAAAAGATCACTTACTTAAAGTTAAAATCAATTTATTGCTCTATTTTTTTGTTATGCTGCTGTAGATTTCTGAAATGAAAATCAACTAAGCAAAGCTTGTAAAAAGTGAGGTTGATATGAACTCTTCACTATATATACATTTACAAACTTTATTAAAAGAGCTGTTTTCGTGCTGTTCACTAGGGCATATTTTCATTCTTTCAAGCATCGTTTCGTTGGAAAGCAAGTAAAAAACACATCACATGAAGATGTTTCATTTACTGTCAAGGTTGAACATATCTTCCCTGAAAATTCTCCGTGTGTCGCGTGTACTTCTGAAAGTGTTATTAATAATTTTGTGCTTAACAGCAACTGCTGGCTACACCTCTTGAGCAAGCATGTGTTTGGTACAGCATTCTTACTTGCATGATGTCAAATACATACCAAATAATGGTGGTTTCCAACCTGTTTGATGCATTCCTCCCTTTACTCATTTTGCAACTTTTCATTCCTTCCCTACTGAACTTTCATTCTTCTCCTGTTTGGGTTTGTAGGCCAGTATCAACTACAATTGGAACAAAGGTCTTTATTGACAATCAATAACTTGATTAATGTGGGATAAAGACTATTTGTTGTCTAATAATAATACTAAAGTTTGTTAACAAAAATGTGTGATAGTCCACCAAATAACTTACAAATATAAAGTGATAAAACTAATTGAAAGAACCAATGCCAACTTAAAAAAAAGTGCAACACTTACAACGAATAAGTAACTTAACAGTAAAGTGGAAATTCCTGCCCTGAACTCGTGACATTCCTCCCAGGGGAGGAATTCCTCCCTGGTTTGGAACTAATGCCATATAACATTGAATTAATTGAAGTCTTGCATGATGCTGAAGCTACTCTCATCTCAAACTAGATTTCTTTTATTTAAGAATTTTTAGCAGCAAGTACCTAATTTACAATATGTTGGGTCACCTTAATTTTGTATGTGCAGAGAGTCAGTTGTGACTTCTAAAATAGTTTGAACTTTTGTGATGTGTATGTAATTAGTCAAAAAGTGTCAGTTATAGTCCAGTTTCACTGATGTAAAGTTTTGTTTGATTTTTTTCTAACATTATGTTTCAAAGCTAAACTGGTAAATGTAAGGTAAATTGCAGCACTTGTGCGATCAGGTTTGGTCTGTCTTGCTTGAAAATATGTTGATTCATTTTTACTTTGCCCAAAGGAAGTGAGCACATGTGAGGAGCAGAGATTAGACCTGACCAGGTTTATGAAGATGCATAAATGTTTATATTTGGTACACGTAGCAGTGGTTTAGCACATGAAGATTTGCTGCAAATAAGAAATGCCTGTAAAATTTATTTTTGCTGTGTAAGCAGTACATGTTTTTATGTGGATGTTGATTGGAATGTAAAAATAAAAATCAGTTCTTATCTAAGCACTTGGGTTTTCTGATCAAAACTTTCGATTTTTCTATAAATGATATAAAATAATGTACAGTGTGCTGCCAATGTGACTACAAAAAACATGCTTGTATTGGAAATGTAGATGAAAAATATTCCTTGCATCTGAATGATTTATGTGCACCATGTTGAATTTTCTGTGCAGATGCATGTTGTTTCAAGATCCTCATTCTCTAACAGACTTTACTTTTTCAGACAAACAAATTCGTTTATATCCTGACTGGTTTTTCAGCAATTGGTGGATTTTTGTTTGGATATGACACTGGTGTGGTTAGCGGGGCCTTAATTGTGCTGAAAACCACTTTCGACCTGAATACTTTATGGCAAGTATGTCGGCAGTTTTCTAGCATTGCATCATCTAGTCTTGTGAATTTCTTCATTCTAAGGCTGACACAATGAGTAGTTGCTGTCTCCAGCACATCAGGTTTAATCAATGGTTTTTGTGTATGATTGATTCTAGTATGGACTCAGTTTTTATGCATCATTATGCACTACCATGTTGCAGGAACTGGTTGTTTCCATCACAATAGGATTTGCTGCTTTATTTGCACTTATTGGTGGACCACTGAATAGTGTATTTGGTCGCCGCTATGTCATACTACTGGCCAGCTTCGTGTTCATGGGAGGTTCAGGTCTTCTGGCAGCAGCAATGAATAAGGAGATGCTGCTCGTTGGGCGTGCAGTTGTTGGAGTTGGTATTGGTAAGGAGATGTGCCCTGTTGTTTTTTTTGTCATTTTGTTGAAACTGCCCTTGGTGTGTAACTGTACCAAACTTAATATTCTGAGCATCTTCTTTAGCCTGAATACAAAGATTACATGCCCTCAGAAACGTGAAATGAAATATCAGGATGCACTGCTTTGGCAAAGTGGAAATGTTTGAAACAGCTACCGCATTACATTGCAATACACAATTTCTTTTGGAATGTTGCAGTAGCTAATGAACCAACATGTAGGCTTTTCACGCTAAAACATGCATTGTTGTTACAGTATCTGAATATCAACAGCTGAAAATAGCATAGGTAAATTGTATCTTTGCTACTACCTGCAACACCAATATTGTTAGAATTTGTTTGCAGTTGTGGCTCAAAAAGAAGTACAAAGATCTTTAAATGCTAGCATCTTACCATTGACTTGCAGTATTGCACTACCTTAAAGGTTGAAACATACATTGTTCTCTGTTTCTGCCTGCTTGTGCTAACTTCAGATTTGGGTATAATAACATACCAACAGGAATTTTTAGAAAAATGGACCTTTTTGAACTGCCTATAAACATATCTGAAAGCGTGAAAAAAATTTCTTAACTTTTATGCGAAAGAGAGGAAAGGATCGAACCACATCTGATATCACAATGCAACCGTGCAGGTGCATGCAACAATTACAATAACAGGCACTGCCCCACCTAGAGCAGTATTCACCTCGTATGCAAGGACCAGTCTGGCAGCAAACTGGTTTCTTTACTAAAGGCACTATTAGCACTAAAAGTTACTAATAATTACCAACATTTTCTGCACCAAATAAAAGCCCACAGTCGACTCAAGCCTCTTATACTGCGGCACTGGCTTGCTCCTTTGTTTGCTACCAGCATCAAAAGTGCAACGTTCATATCGAAGCCAGTACTGCAGCTTGCTGTGCCAACACCTTCTGAAGTGACTTGAGAGACTTGAGTCAGTCTGATCTGACAGATCTCAGCAAGAGGAAAAAAACGAGCAAATGAGAAGATTTCCCACTGCCATGTGATATATCGGAGTAAAAGGTTCCATCCAATAAGTGGTTTATCTGCCGCTCGTTTTATATCAAGCAGACACACGGCAATAGTTCCTTTCAAATCGCAACTGCTACGACAAGATGCTACAGTTAGTGCAGTGCAAAGTTCGGGTTGGGTGGTGTTTGTTGCTTTGCGCATGGGTTATGACAAAAGGAGCTCTGCTGTTCTGTTACTCTCACGACTGATTATTCCACTGTATGCTTCTTCACATTTTATCAAAAGAATTTACACTACTCTAAAAAACAGACATTATCAGGGTTATAAGCTGGAGTGCCCAAATCATTGAATCGCATTGGTCGCACCTGTGTATCGCCCTTGAAGCAGAACACATCAGTTTTCATGCATTGTATAAGGAATGTGGATTCCAGCGCGATTGATGTCTGGTTCAAATTGCTTCACGTTGAAAAATTGTAAACATTTTCCACATGTCCACTCCTTGAGAAAGCTAAAAATATTTTTACTGTTACTGGGCAATAGCGCGCAATCATATCCCTAACAAAATCTCCGTTATGTTCTTGCCGGAAGCAAATACAAAGTTGGACCAACAACTGGTGTGTTTCAGAAATGACTATCAATGTACTTTTCACTGCTGGGGGTTTGTATCCACCCATCCTCCCTTGTGTATGCCCCAAGTTGCAAATATGCTTTGAAATATTTTTCTCGTGAACGTCGTTTCATGATCCGAGGGTCAGTAGAATCAAACCAGGTCTCGGTCTCAGTGCGTTTCAACGTAGGTCTGACCAGGTCCGGGATGATTAATTTCTGTATATGGTTGAAGATCAAATTAAGCGTTTTTGTTTTTAACGAACATTTTGTGAACTTTTATCAAGCGTTTGTGTGTGTCCTTCGTTGCTGTGCGAGGCGAAGGCACGTTTTTTACTCACTGCAGTAAACTGACTCAGACTAATAGAGGAAAACGAAAACAATGCATGATTCACCATGCAAAGGAAAGATTGGCTGTGGCTGCGGTGGCAGCCTCTTCCGACGTCATTACGCGCCTTCACACACACACAGCTTATTGTGCACAAGCGGCGGAGTTATTCCAACGACGTCGGATCCTATAAAGTGCAACTCTGCATTGTTGCATGTTACCGCGTTGTTGATTGGCAGCCTGACTCTGAGAAAAACTCGTTCTCTTCCTGTTTTACGTCATTCACTCTGTTGGTTAAAAACGTTTTTGTATCTAGGAAAACGACAGCGCGTGGCGCATGCTTCAGTTGTTCTCTAACTGGCGGAACAATCAATTCCGAGTCCTTGGGTATCGCTGGAAAGACATAAACAGCACCAAAAAGCTTGTGGCGCGTTTTTGTTGCGTTCATAAATGGTGGTTTCGCCGTATGCTTTCAGGAAAACGCGTACAGCAACTGCAGTTTGTGTGTTCGTTGCCGTCACAGTGCTACTGCGCCGGCCATTGTGTTTCCACTGCAGGAAGTGCCTCGGGTCAGGAAAGTGGACTTGTCTCTTTTATTTTCCAGGCCTGGCGTCAATGACCGTCCCGATGTATATCGCCGAGGTCGCCCCGGCGCACATCAGAGGCAGACTTGTGACCGTCAATAACTTATTCATAACCGGAGGCCAGTTCATTGCCAGCTGCGTCGACGGCGTCTTCAGTGCGGACAAGGCCAACGGCTGGAGGTAGTAAATCGCCCGCGTTCGGATCTGATTCGTATATTGAAGCGAGAATCGTTCGTCGTGTGGCATCACGACAATTCAAATCCGCAAATTCAAGCCGCACATTCAATTCCACCACAAACACAAAGCGCACAATTCAAAGTATAGTGGATTTTCGCATTGCGAAAAGGTAAATCCACCATAAAAGCAAGCAATTCAAAGCAGGCAAACGAAATGACAAAGGGTCATATGAAAATGGAACAAAAGCATTTATATTGCGAGTTAAACTACATTTCAAAGTTTTGAGCAATTCCACGTAAGCACTGAGCAATTGTTCGGACGTCGTACTGTTGCATGATACGATCTGTTCGTTTAGTTTAGTGGCTGCGCGTGGCGAAGGATCAAAGAATGGATCTAGCCGAAGCGATCCAAATCTGGGTCAAAAGAGTAGATTGCTGACACTGAAAATGAACTTAGCAACTAACTGCCAAAAATGATAAGTACGATCATGATTTTTCATGTTAACACGCGCTGTTTGAGGCATGGGTCGCGAGACGTTCACCAATTTCAGATTTGGTTCGCGCTCAAAAAGTTTTGGAAACACTGGTTTCGTTGTTTATATTTCCACATTCGGGTTGGAGGATTGCGGCCAATTACAAGACGCCCCATTTAGGCTTCACTACGTTTTTGCTCTGAAGGCTGATCCAGCGAAAATAAATCGGCATTGATTGAACCAAGAGTTGATTGAAGGCGTCCGTGACACCATGGCAACCACAAAGCACACAGCGCTTGCAAGGCCCCGACACACTTTTCATTTGCTTTTTTGTCTTGCTTGAAGCAAGGCGCTTGTACTTTCACTGTTTTTGTCCAACAGTTGTGGTAGGTCTTTTGTAGGCGATCATTAAAACAGTTCTTCGCAAATCGATTCTTGTCCGTCAGTTAATATGCTAGCAGACTAACTAGTTACGAGCAGATGATTAATTGACAGACTACAATCGATTTGCGAAAAATAATTTTTTTCAATCCATTGTTTTCTTGTTGTGACGCTACAGTTAAAATTATCAGTTTAGAATTTGCGGATTTTGATCGTCGTGAAACCGTACTGCATTGTTTTCTAGTCTCTGCGAGAACTACTGTGTAACAAACAAGTGTCATGTAGTGTGTTAACGTAGCAGCGTGAAGGTTTTATTTGCTTTTGCTTGTTTCCACGTCTCGTTTCCTCCGTTTAATTTTGTTGGATTAATCGAGACATTAAATTGGAGAAATGGTACCAGTAATTTGTACTTCATATTGTTGGGTTTGTATGAAAGTTTGTACATGAAATGCTTTGTTTTTGAAAAGCTTCCGTTAGAGCTTGACCAATAACACTTAAATGTGGGCTGATGCCGATATTTTTGCATTGCTTAAATCACGCCACCAGTTAAGAGACATTGCAATACGTATTATTCAACACACGAAATAATGGGAATAACTCACAACTGAAGAAATACACGAAAACGCATGCATTTTGGCAAAAGAATGATTTAATAGAATCAAAATTTAACAACTTTGAGTTGCAATGAAGAGCTGCACAACATTGCACTCCACGCAGGCATGCATCACCACAACAGTCAAACTTCGCCCACTTCCCGTTTGTGGTGCACGCCGAACGAGCGGCCTCAGCACAAGACGGGCGAGTTGGCGCATGCACAATAATTTCTTTCGTTAAGTGCGTTTTGCGCGTATTTTCTCTTCCAGGTTCATGTTGGGCCTTGCGGCAGTGCCGGCGCTCATACAGTTCATTGGGTTCCTGTTTCTGCCCGAAACGCCGCGTTGGCTGATCCAGAAGGAAAGGTACGACAAAGCGAAGAAGAGCCTGAGAATGGTGTGTACCATGTTTGCGACGGAATTTTCTTCTGTTTCCGTCGCGAACATTAGCTGCTAAAAATTTCTCGGGTTCTAGAAATAGTTTCGGACTGCAGTTCAATGGTTCGATCAAATTGATCTCCCTCAACACTTTTCTATTGTGACGTCAGTGTTTACATCCGTTCGGACAATGTCGGTGACGTTCGGACAATGTCGGTGAAAATCGGAAATCCACTAAGATAGTCGAGTACTTCGCGACATTCGGCGTCTTCCGTATAAGTACGTTGAAGCAATCATTCCAGGTTCCTATGGTGTCTGGAAAATTACAGGATTCCTACGGAGTCTGGAAAAGTATAGAAAAAGAATTTAGTCATTTTCCATCCTGGATAAGGCTGGAAAAAACTTTTTTTGTCCGTTCGTTTTGGAAAAAGAAAATACTTTTCCAGACTTGATCTTTTGACATAATTTTCATATTTTATTCAAGGTTGATATGATTTTATTTAGATCGCGTTAAATATTATACTGCCTGCATTTGACCTGGGTAAGTGATTCGGAAACGTTAAGTCTAGAAAAAGTCAGGAAAAGGTCTTGAAAAAGTCTGAAAATTTATTTTCAAAATTGCGTAGGAGCCCTGTTTCAATGTACACCGTTGCCACGTTCACGAATAAGGCTGCTAGGGGCGTTGCAGGGTTGTGGCGCTGGTTGACGAACGACATTACAGCGTTGAACACGAGTATATTAAATTCCGTTTTCAGATGAAAGGATTCCGAAAACACCTGAAGGTGTTTGTTGAACATGGATTTTAATGCGTAATGTTTGCACGGCTTTCGGACAACTCGGGCGTGCTTTATAAAC
>JGI24159J19872_10011619_pt1 | contig 11534 bp, 5 predicted proteins | sample Ectturendosymbi4_FD_19872 | JGI IMG/M metagenome (IMG submission 19872) | reverse complement strand
AGGCTGCAACAATCAAGTACAAGCTGCGAGAAACTTAAAGAGTAGAAAATATAGTGAATGAAAATGAATGATGCCATTCGGGAATTAAACCATTGTAAAACCAAAGCGTACGGAAACACTTTTCCTTATTCCAAATGTCCAAAATTCAAGAAACTCTGCGCTACCACTAAACACAGGATGTGTTTGAACTGAATGTGAAATTTCTCGAGCTACATAAATCTAGAGGTGTATCGTGCAATGAACCATTGTCATCTGTTGCATGATAAGCTGCAAATCGAAACCAGTGGAAGTCAGTTTGGTTGGGCGCCCGCACCCAGCCCGTTGGAAGCATAGATGCGAAGTGTGAGTTGGGAGTAAAAGGGCATCGAAAGCTGACTCGGGCACCGCATATAGTTGCTTCTTAACCCGTCTTAAAACTTCATGACTTTGACGTCACAAAGTTGATGTCAGGACCTTTAAATCATGGAAATCATTAACTATCGTAGAGTTTTAAGAATCTAATCACTTCGCGTGAAGCTATTCCCACTTTGAAATTTCCGTCACGGTTGAACATTCAAACTGTTGCATTGCAACATTCCAAAATGCGGTAATACACTACATTCGAATTATCGCAAATAAAAAAATGCCCCTTTGCCTGTTAGTTATAGCAAACAATGAAAACATGTCCGCTCCTTTGGCTACAGAGGCAGGTTGTCAAACTTGCTGGCGAAGTGGTTTACTATTAGTGTCTATTGCGTAATAATAACATGGTAGCAAATCTAATGTTCAATTCAACTTACTGCGTTTTTCCACATGTGACTGTTCAACACAGACTTCTTGGTAGGTAATGCAGCGAGACAGTGACTCCTGATAGCGGTAAGCAGGGACGCCAGAGAGCGTGGGCATTGCCCCTGACCTGTCAAAACGGGGAAACCGGGGCATAGGTGTCTTTCATAAACAGCATCATTGTTACGTATTCGTTGTGCGCTCGAACCGTGATTGAGACGTAGCATGTGTAAAATTCAAAACGCACACCAGTAACTGTCAAACTCCAATTTCGGTTTATTCGCCCGCGAATAAAACATTTCAATAAAACACAACACGGTGATAACAAAAGAGATGCACATCTCGTGCAACCAGCGCAACGAGAAGGGAAAAGCAGAAGAGACAATTTCGCTTTTTAAGGGCACCAAGGCTCATCAGAAGACGACAATTCGGTAAGCGTCACGCGAAAGTGTAGGTGACTGAATCATATTAAAGCATTATATACGAGCCACAAACAGCTGTGTACCAGAAGTAAACTGCAAAAGCTGGAATGAGACAAAACATCACATGAACAAAAAGGCAAGGATGATATACGTCAAACAACAGCACAAAGGGGGGGACACTAGTGGTGAAGGGCGCCAGCATACTGTTTTCTTTTTATTTGTTTACCAAAGTACAAAACATTTCATTGTGCTCAGCGCAGCGGCAACCCAAGGTGCGCAGTCCGCGCGTGCAACATAATAGATACCCAGAAGTAATTCACATTTGTCGGCCACTGCGAGAATCGGCAATTAAATCAAAATTTTAATAAAACAAAACCATAGGGTGGTGAAAGAACCCGCTCGTATGGAACGAAAAAAGTTGCAAAGGGTGGAGGGCGGCCTTTTTACAAGACTCTGTTAAATACGCCGAAATAAATATTCGCGCCAACGTGCCTCCACAAAGGGTGCGCGGAGACATAGCAGTGATACACATAAATTAAGCATAAGGCAACAAAGAAGCAAAGACTCCAGTCAAACAGAGGGAAAGGCGAGACGTAGACAAATGAATCAATAAGCGGGTAAACGATATTTCAACGCCGGTAAAAACAGCAAACAGCGGCATAAGAATCATCAGTGAACCAGTGATCGGCCGGCGGGGAAGCCCACGTTCGGGCATCCCCGCAGCGAGAGGCCGTTTGTTGTTATTAGTTTGCGAGCACAGATCGAGAAAAGGCAAGTTTCGTCAACATTTAATGCATTACAGTTCAACACAATGAGAATACCGAAGACTAAATCCATCCATGTACCGTAGTCTTATATGAAGCAGCTATTTACGGTGACAATCGCTCTGACATTAATCCATATAGTTTCAAGGCAGTAAAATTACTTTCAACGCGGAGTCTACTACTACTCAGACAAAGCTTCTCTCTCAAGCACCGGGAGTGACGTAACACATAATGGCATAGCAACGGAGCTAGTAGAAGGCAGTGCACGGTGAAAAGGGAGTCGACTGAAAGCACAGTGGGAACATTCGTTGCGAAAGTAAACAAAGCACAAAGACGTTTTAATACGGCCGAAGAGGCGTTTTAAGTAGACTCAGCAACGGAATGGAGTGAACGAGATAATGTAACAATAGAAAAGCAAGAGGTAACTTATAAATTAACAAAGAAACGGAAAAAGCGCACTTCGCTCGTTTCACTAAGCCAGGTTAGTCTTAATTTACTATACTAATTTTATAAATATCGTAAGGTTACGAGTGTTTAAAGATTTATGAAATTGCGTTTTTGAGCTGTTAAAAGATTGGCGGGTATGTTCTGGTTTTGCTTCGTTTTTCCAAGGAGAGCCGTTGATATATAGCATGTTTGATTGTGGTTATGATTTTTTGGGAAGAAAAAATTGTCTGGTCTTTGTCAACCTCATTTCTGTGAAGCCAGATTTTTTGTCTGGCAAGGGAAAATAAATAAATAATATAATCCTCAATCGAAGGTGTTGCTGCAGACGAGTGGAAATGAGTGACCAAATAATAGGAAAGATTGGGAAAAGTGATTTTACTTGTCTTCTCAATAGCGTTGTGGATAAAAGACCAAACCGGTTTAATTTTTTCACACGAAAAGAGAGTGTGTTCCAGGTTCTCTGCATGTGTCGTGCAGAAGCGGCACATGTGATTTGGGTCCAGGGTGGGAAGTTGCGACTTTCGGGACAACGGTAGTATCCTGTATATTGTTCTGTAATTTAAAGACTTCATGTGATTATGTAGGATTGGATTGTGAACCGAACGCCAAATGTGGCTTGTGTAGGTGTTTACATGAGGAATGGTTTTATCAATAACAAAATGGTATAATTGGTGTAGCGACGACTTGTACAGCTGTTCCAAAGTGAATTTATATTTCCGGATAAGAGCCAATGCGTGCACATAAAAAACATTCGGTCGGGCGATGTGCGGCAGAGAGTTTCTAAAAGATAAGTTATAATATTTGGATAACTGAAGGCCAATATGAAATTCCACCATCGCAGTTTGTGGTGTGGCTGGAGAAAGATTCACACGATGTTTAATATAACTGATAATTGGTTGAAGAAAAAATAAATCACAATAAAGACCAATGTCCGGCACATTGTAACAACCTTGGTGGAGCGGCCAAGCAAGCGTCGTGATCGGTAACGTGAAATTTCGGTGGTTTGTGATGTAACGTTCAATAGTTCTATTTATGCTTTGTCGGACTTTCGATGGTATGGGATACACAGATGCCAAGTATGTAACCAGAGGAAGCATTTTACTTTTAACTATTTGGACTTTCGCGTGCCAAGGGAGGAAAAAAGAAATGTGGTGTTGGGCAGATGCTTTTAACTTTCGCAGGCATTTATCCCACATAGAAGCTACACTTTGATGTACGCCAATAGCAGTGCCAAGGAGGTCTAGCGCTCTGTCCGTCCATTGTATTGGAGGTAACATGTTGGTGTTAATATTGGCTAACGTAAATAATCCGTAGCAGCTGCTTCAAATTTTTGAAGCGTGAAGAAGACTTGTTTAACAGAAGAAATGTTTGCTGCAATTATGGTAACGTCGTCAGCATAGCTAAGCGTTTTTATTTCCGATCTACCTGGTGTGTGGATTCCTTCAATATGCCGGTTCTTACGGATTGTCGCCAAGAGGGTTTCCAACGCAATTAAAAATAAGAAAAGACTAAGAGGATCTCCTTGCCGCACTCCACGGCGTATAGTAAAAGTAGGCGTTCTAAAACCATTAACAATGATTTCCGATAAGGCTTGAGTGTGTAACGTCTGAACAATAGGAATGAAACTTCGCGGTAAACCGATTTTTTCCATCACGGCGAATAGCCACTGACGGTCGATGGAATCAAACGCTTTTTCAAAATCGAGTGACAAGAAAAAGTGGCCCGTACGTCGGGTATGGACATGTTGGTAAATATCACGTAAGAGAGTCAGGACATTGGAGATCTGGCTATTAGGTTGGGCATACTGGTGTGTGTGAATACACTTGGGTAGGAGCTTCTTCAAGCGATTGGCTAACAGTTTTGTGTATATTTTAAGATCACGATTTAACAGAGAGATCGGACGATAGTTCTGAAGAAGATCAGTGGTATATATCCAGAGCGGTGGATTTCATTGATAATATTCGTAAATTCTTGGCCAATTATGTCCCAACTATTTTTATAGAATTCTACAGTAAGGCCGTGGGGCCAGGCGATTTCCCGTTCGCCATTTGAGATATTGTAGCGAAGAGTTCGTCAGAAGAAATAGGTTGCATAAGGTTTGAATTGTCTGGATCTAAGCTTTGTGGAATAAACTGAAGGAAAAAGTGTTGAACGTCTAACTGGGTGGGTTTCGATTCATATAACGATTGATAGTAATGTTGGACTTCAAGTAGAATTTCTTCTTTATCACTTAGAATTTGGCCATGGGGATTCTTCAAAGATGAGATAAGAGTTTGCTTATAACCTGTCGTAAGTTGTTGAAAAAATTCTTTGGAGCCACGATCGTTGTTATCAAATCGATCCAGTTTCGATTTCTGTATTTTCATTTTTACTTGTTCGCATTTGGACTGCTCTAAATGTTGTTTAATATGGTAGTACAGAGGTAGGAGAGATGGATTTGCCGAGATTTTATCGTGTAATGCGTCCAGTTGTTTGATAAGAAATAGCTCTTGCTTCTTTTCCTCTGCTTGTTTCGCTTTGGCGTGGATTATATTAAGAGTTTTAAATGCGATCTTTGATGTGGATCCACCAATCAATTTTTGAATCAAAAAGGAAGGCTTGTAAAGTTAACCACTGCTGCCATTTAAATTGGAGCTCTGTTTTAAAAGCTGGGGTTCCATAAATTGCTGCGTTGTTGTTCCAACGGCCTTTGCCGTGCGGCGTAATGGAAAAACTTTGAATTTCTAGAACTACAATATCGTGGTCTGATAAGAGGCCTGGGCAAGAAAACTCTGAGGACGTGACTACACTATTGTCAACATAGAACCTGTCGAGTCTAGACTGAACTTGGCCCTGTCGGCGTGTAAAAAAAGGTCTATTTCCATACATGGCTCTGTAGGTATCACGTAAATGGAATGTTGCGCAAACATCTTGCAGAGTACCTATCGAATCGTGATTTCCAGATGGCGGGCTGCGATCTATTTTGGGGTTTTCAACAACATTAAAATCACCCGCCAACACTGTAGGGCGCAGCGAATGAGTATAAACATACAAGGAACGGAAAAAAGTGTTCTGTCCTGAATCGACAAGTTACGTTGTGGCGCATATTGTGGCGCATAACTGTTAACTATATCAAAGCTATTGGAATGAAGTTCCAAATCTACAGCAATGATACGGCCGTTACGGTCTCCAAACCAACTTGAAAACTTCAAATCTGGGTGATTTAATAAAATGGCTACACCATTTTCTCTGTTTTTACTGCTAGAATGGAAGATGGAGCCTGATCTACCCCAATCAACTACCCATTGTTTTTCTTCGTAAACGGCACTATGAGTCTCTTGTAAAAGGAAAACGTGGCAATTTAAAGTGCGCAAGTAATCAAAAATCACCTTGCGGCGTCTGTTATTTGCGAGGCCGCCGCAATTAAACGTAGCGATGCGTAAGCACTCCATGATCGCGTTTTTGTTTTTGTTAAGTTGTAGCAGCAAATAAGCGGACAAAGGATATGAACATAAGTTAACCAAATTAAATTACATGCAATGAGTATCCAGAGTTAAGGTCGACGTTCAAGCCACACTTATATTTAAACTAATTGATACGGTTCGCCGTTAAGCCAGTTTACAAACAACTGTTACACTGTAACATCTAGATTCCGTCGCGGCGCCGATTTATGGCATTGAGTACAATACGCTAATCCGGCTCCTTTTGTGACGACTATGTTTTTACATGTACACCTCACGTGGCAAATGCCGCACGGACAATCAGTATAACCACCCGGTTCATTAGGAATAAATAAAGTCTGGCTGCATGCGCAGTCGACAATCTCACCGTGTGAGCTCGAAGTCTTTTTTGCCGTAGTTTCCTCTTCTGGTGAATGCCGACGTTTTAATCCGGCCACTGCGTCTTCGTCGTCAGTGGAAAAAATCGACGGATCCGGGTTTTCGCAATTGTCTCGTCCTGAAGACGACGCAGAGTCTATAGACTGTTGGTCCTGATCCCCTGGCAACAGCTTCGGATCAACATTTTGCAAAGTCACAAGCAAGTTCGAAACTGGAGGGTCCCGAGGCGTGGATGCCACCGGGGCTTCTTCTAGTACGCCTTCCGTTATTTCCGAAGTGGCGTGTTGCAGAGCGGTTGAGTGTTGTGTAGTTAGTCCTGGTTGTTCAGTCGCGGGAACGGCGGCTTCGGTGACCTTTTCAACTTCAGAATCAGCGCGCTGCGTGGTATGTCGCGCGCTCTCCAGCGCGGGCGCAGCATTCGGCTCGGCTGATTTCTCGTCGCTGCCACGTGGAGATGGCAATTCAGATGGCGCAGGCGAGCAATCCGACGGCCTGGTTACCGCATTTGGGCACTCGTTACGAATATGTCCAAAACCTTTGCAAAGGAAGCACTGGACAGGCTGTCCAGAATACTCAACCAAAAAAACCATATCCTCCATCCGAACCGTCGGGGCAATCGGATGAGCTTTCAAATCTTCAGTCTTGACTCGGTACAGCCTCCTGCCGTCGGCTATACCGTGTCGGTCGCGTAGCATACGCGATTCGTGAACTTTACCGTGAAACTTTTCGATTGCAGACACAATTCGGTGATTCGGGAAACGCCCTGGTACCCAGTGTACCTTTACATCAGTGTACTCAGAATACACTAGTCGAGCAAACTCGACACCTTTATGTCTTTCTAAAGAAGCAGCCAAGTGCTTCGCCTGGTCAACAGTACCGCAGGTAAAGTCGACCATACCGCCTCTTCTCTCCACAATGCTTTCTATATTTTTGAACGGATAGCTCACCTTTGTCAACAAATCGTAGATGTACTGTCGCGTTCTTTTAAGAGGTAACTTCGCGACAACCTCTGTTTCACGAGAAAACAACTGCATATCAGATACATCCATTGCGTCTTGGGCATTCTGACGCCCAAAAGTCTGCAGAACTTGGCTATACCTTCGCGGCGTAGACGTCGCCATCTGAACCTTTCCAAAACAGCAACAAGAGAAACTGGCCTGACAAACTAGATTAGCTCTGAAAAGAGCTTGGAAAGCACGCTTCCAACAGACCAAACAAATCAACCTCAAGTAAAAAATGCAGAAATTATTCCACGTAGTACTAGCGGAACACAGAAAGGAGCCGATACGCACCTTATTCAAATAGAAATAGGCAACGGAAGAATTTGCGATGCAACATACCCCCGCAATGTACGAACCGGGAGAGGACATTAACAAATAACAGTTACATCGCAATCAATTTACATAAACATGCGATTTGCAGTTGGTTAAATGCAATTTCAAATTTTACCAGTAGCGTTACCGAGGCAACAACGTGTCGATCAATGAAATTAGACAATGTGAAAAACAGGGATTCGTGTTTAGGTAAGTGTGTCGAGGTAAGTGTGTCGGGCTAGGGTTTCGGTTGGGGTGAGAAAAAGAAAAATAGTTAAGGTCTAAGTCCAAAAATTTTCATTTGTTAAAGTTATTTCCGTACTGCGCTATAGTTTGTTGTGGATGTCTGTCATCTAACCTAAAAGTTTCACTTTGCACAACACATATCAAAAAAGTAACTGCCCAACTTAATTTCTTTGTTCTGAGAAGCAAAATAACTGACAAACAATAACAGGTTAGAAATTTCGCAGAAAGACACCGGAGCCGGATCTGGTGGTTAATTTAGCAGCTCCAGCTCCGGACCTTTCTTCGTAGCCTACTGACAGTTGCTGTGGTTCGCTCATGCTGCGCATGTAATTGATCTGATCGAAATAGGTCGCCGCGGCGAAATCCGAGGGTCTGTTCTACCAGGGATTAAGGTCACAATGCGTTTTTGTTTCAAGTTTGGACTTGTTCTACTCACATCAGACTGTGGAATTACAGCGGAGTGTGGTGTGGACAAGTCAGTCAAAACCAACGCAGCGCATGTTTGCGCATTTTACGAGGCTAATAGGTCCTTGTGCAAAAACGCAAAGTGTGACGCTTACGCAGGCCCGTAACCAGGGGGGGACGCAGGGGAGGGGAACCCCCCTACAAAATTTTTCGTCCCTCTTGCAAAAATGTGTTGGGCATAGTTGCAAATTATTGGACAAAGTCAAAAAAAACTGGGCCACTCAGAAAACTCTTCGCCACCCCCGGCATCCCAAACTGGTTATGGGCCTGCGCTTACGCACTTCTTTGTGGCACAAACAGTCACAATCAGTGTTGCCACTGCTGGGAATTGTTCACTAGATCTGCGGCTTTCCTGTTTTTATCTTGGGTTGTGAGGTTTTATTGAAAATATGTTTTTTACTCTGGTCAAGTTTTAGAAATGTATGTTTTATTACTGTATTTTCCATTCAAAGGCGTGATGTGCAGAGTCAGTACACTAGCCAGTACAATTGAGTAGGGCTAAGCTTAAACAAATCGTTTAAAATCTAATGTTTTACAGATTAAGCACTGACCAGGCATATGTCAGCACTCCAATCAATCGCTGATATGTCAAGGGCTGCTTGTTGTGCATGATTTTGGAATGTTTTGCTTGGTTTTGAAGATGCTGTGGTTGAGAATCTGTTCACGCTTTACAGCCTACAGGCGCATTGTGATTGGTATAAATGCACAATTTTGAATGTTAAATTAGTAGTCAAATATTGCAATGATTAGGAAGAAAGGAAAACTGTAAGACATTGAATGTATCATGTACATGTTTCAATTTGTGCATTTAAGTGAAGGTGAAAGAATACATCAAACCTTGCTGAGAAGAGGTCTAACCAACTTTTATGCTACTTCATACAGTTGATTTGCTGCTAGCCTGCTTGCAAATTGTCAGTATGTTCAAAATTACCTTGAACTTGTTAAAACTTGATGCAAATAATGCATAATACCTTAATTTTTTATGTGCAAGTGCCGGTGACGTGCATTTCAAGTTTGCTATTGACTTTTTTTAAACATTTTGTACGTCTGTTTTTTTTTCAAGGTAAATTCTGAGGGTTTTCTTCATAACACAGTGGCAACACTAGTCACAATCGGGAGCAGAAGATCAGCCCGGAGTCGGATTTTTTGAAAAGAATTTTTACCGACTCGAACTACTCAAAACCAAACTCCTTCCAACTACGCAGGCTTGATAGTGGTAGAAGTGTTTAAGATTAGTTCAAAATATGTTGGAATAACATGCTCACTCGCTGCTAAAAGGACACTAGGAATATCGAAATTGTTAAAGTGTATTAATAGAGCACAGCCGGAGCCATGTTATAAAAAAACCAGCTCCGGAGCCGGAGCCATGCTTATGAAAACAGAGACCTCCGGACTCTGAGCCATGTCACTTTTACAAGATCTCTGTAGCCCTGTTTGTAACACCCACGGTTATCAGAGAGGTATTTGTGATGGTCTTGAAATGAAGCTTACATAACCATTAGGTGGGATACAGCAAGCTGGTGCGCCAAAAACAGCTGCAAAAAGTGTTACTCCAATTGTTTTTACCTGCGGTTATTGCTTATGATTACAAAAGGTCAGATACAAGTTTGCATGCGACTCAAAGCTGAAGTAGGATAGGTTCCATGAGGCAGATTCGTTGATATGTACTGAAGTATTTCTTTGGCTTATACCCCAAATATTTTATTAACCTGAAAACTTTGGAATTGAGGGTGGCATTGTCGCGTTTTCCCCACCTGGCTAAGTGCCTGGTGGGCCCATTTTCTGATTGCGGCCTACAGACCAGCGCAGGAATTCGTGATTGAGCGAAGTTTATGTGCACAGCGATTGGATAATTCAAATTAACCAACACAATGTTCAACAATCATGACAATTCAGTTCACAATTCAGTTCTGTATACTGTGTCTACAGATAATCCAGTGATAATGTTCATTTTTCTCATTTTTCCCTGGTTTTATGCTGGGGAAACGTTTTCAACAGTAATGTAACCATGAAATTTGCACAAGTACATTATTTTGATCACATAAGTTGGGTGGAAAAAGATATTATGGCCCCCTGTCCAAAAGTTGGGATGCACATGTCCCTCCCCTTCCCCCCTTAAACTCGATCCCTGCGTAGAAGTAGTAGGAGCAGACTAATGTCAAACATAAACATGTTGAAATATTTTGTGGGTCAGTTTGCATAGAATTATTATCTTGTGTGTCAATTTGCATAGAACAGCTGTCGAGAAATCAGTGTTTTCGTGGTGTGATCCTTCCTCCTCACAACAATTGCATAGCAACCATTCCAGGTTGTGCTTTTGTTTTGAATACGTGAATCTGCAACATCCATAGTCATAACCTTTTTGAGCCGAAACAGAGGCGGACGAAACAAAAATCACTTTTTGGCAAATCGTGTTTCGAATGTTTTTTAATTATGTACCTACTTGTCTAAAACTCGTGTTCTACGAGTAGGCTGTATGGCTGTGGCAGAGTCAGTAATAGAACATAAGAACACAAAAAAACGCTTGAAATCATAACACAGGTTGCAGCTTGTCGTTAGTTGGCGTGCGAAGACAATACTGAAATGGAAAATGCACTGAAGCATTGCACCAGCGACTACTGCCAGCATGCATTGTCAAACGCAAGTGTGACGCAGTGAGGAAAATAAAGCTACAATTCGCAGCGCCAGATTTAGGTGGTGGGGGGGCCTGGGGCCCAGGCGTGGTGGGAGGCCCCATGTGCGGATACAAAATGTTTAGGTAAGGGATGATCGATGAAATCACTAGTATTTCCACGTATCAGATGATGATGTAGTATTTCCACGTATCAGATGATGAGATGATGAAAACGTTGGATCGCCCAAAACGTTTTTCCAAAATTTTTAAAATCTTTTTCAAGCAAATATTATTTATGACGTAACCTTGTGACGTCACATTTGTTAACTCAACTGTAACAAAACTTTATGATGCAACACGGCATTTAACAATAATTAGCGATTTGTGAGACTGTTGTAAAACCAGTCGCTAGAAGCATCGCGTCTTCTTTTTTTTAATATTTGCTTGAAACAGATTTTAAAAATTTTGGAAAAATTTTTAGGCGATCCAACGTTTTCATCATCTCTAAACGCCACTCCTCGCTCAGCAATAAATTTTACGACAGAAACCAAACGTTTCAGGCAGAAGCGATTTCCAATATTGCTCGCATTGATTGACCTGACTGGCTAGTTCTGTATCAAATCTTCATAGTGATCAATTATCTCTGCGACTAAATGTGATCGTGGCATCTATATGTTCCA
>JGI24159J19872_10011618_pt1 | contig 11536 bp, 9 predicted proteins | sample Ectturendosymbi4_FD_19872 | JGI IMG/M metagenome (IMG submission 19872) | reverse complement strand
CGACGTATGTCAGAAGACGGATCAACATTACACGGGCAAGTAATTTACCTGCGACAGAGAGAAGGGCATGCCACGGCGGTTGCCACATATAGCCCTGTCACCTCCTTGTAGATCATTATTATATTAGCATCTTTCCATTGTGTGGGAAGAATATTGCCCACGCATTGCTAATGAAGGAGTGGAGTCGTTGTAGCACCAGATTGCCCCCGTATTTGAAAATTTCAGCAGGTGTGCCATCAGGGCCAGGTGCCTTATTGTTTATTAAATTATTTGCTCCAGCTGATATTTCTTCTATGGAAGAAATAGTATCAAGTTCTGATATGATGGGAAGTTGCGGCAGCTGATCAGCTATGGATTGATCCACAGGATTGTCCTGATTTAGCAGTTCCTGGAGGTGCTCCGCCCAGCGAGAAAGGATGTCCTTCTTATCTTTGATTAGGGTGATCCCATCCTTTGTATGCACAGGGTGCGTGGAATGGGATTTCGGACCGTAAACAGCCTTGTTTCACCGTTCATTTGAATACTTCAAAAAAATACTGTAATCGCATCTTTTAGGCAAAATGTCAACTTGTGCTGTGATGTTACTCGGTCACAAACAAAAGCCAACACCGCTGAAATATTAGGAAAAACTGTTTATGTAATCATCTTAGCCACCCCTGCTCTCACTCCATAAACAACCGAAACAGCGTTGATTACAAATTTCTTTTGTGAATTGGCAAACTGATTGTTTGATTTGATGAACAGCCAAATTTTCTGGTAATGTTGTGTTTGGTAGTTCAGCGGCCTGCCCCAACCTGCTAAAATAAGTTAATTTTTTGCAGTGAACAGTGTATGTAATTTTTTCAAAGTTATTTATGTGTTGTTTTCAGGCCCTATACGCATTCGAAGACATGGACAGCAGGAGCAATATCACATGGAGCATGGATTCCTGTTCAAAGCGGCTTTAAGTTCAGTACCACCAGTTCAAATTCATTCAAGCAGACATTGTCGTTAATGGGACATTCAAGTTTTCGATGTCTGGCAGACTAACCTAAGATGCTCCCGGAAAACCTTTTCTCAAGTGCATGGCAAAGGAATCCCCNTCCTGAGCTTGTGCAATTTCATTAAGTTCTGCGGCAAATGTGCATCACCCTTTTCTCAGGACAATTGAATAAATTTTTGGCTATAAATCATTGTTACTGGAAATCATGCTGNCATTGCCTTCATCTGATGATACCATACCTTGCCTTTGTGTCACAATNAGGCCAAACTAATTGCTGCCCGCTATTTGAAACTAAGGACGCACATTCACGCGAAAGAATTGACATTGCAATTGCTTCAAAAAATCAATATGATGGCAACACTGCTGCCTGAGTGAATATCAAGTAAGCCAACAGAGGTGTCGAGTAATTGTCGGCGTTAGTCTTTTTTTTTAGTTATGCGTAACTTTTTTTGTGCAACTCAAATGCTTCGAAGGGAGCGTTAATTATGGGTATATTGAGAAGCGCGGCTATGAAGACTTTGACAGTGATAGTAGTTCTGCTAGCGTGAAAAGTAATGCTGAAATATGAAATGTTCATAACAGTGACGTCGTCTTTAGTCCGACCGTTCTTTCCGTTTATTTTTTAACAGTTGAAAATTGATGTAAAGCATGGGTAAAAACCTTAGCAAGCTTTTTTCGGGGAAAGCCACGACCTCTTCAGCCTCATTCTTGCTGCGCTGCAGCAGTAGCGTTGATGACCCTCTGTCAAAAATTTATTTCTTTTCGGCGAGTTCAATCGAAAAGAGTCGTGTTGCAACAAGTGATGTTGTTAATTGATTCTTATTCGTGTTCATGCCCAAGGCTGGGGATGCTCTTGTGCACCTGCTGCGAGCCTGGGAATGGTTTGATTGTATGATTTTATGCCATTTTGTTTGTGTTCGAGCGGCTTTTGCTTTTGTGTTTGTTAATACAAGTGAAAAAACAAATAATGCTAAGGTAATTGGTTACGATATACTATTCCGTTGAACTGACATTAATTGTTTTACCTGGTTCCACACTGCGTAAAATAATAATTACCGCGGCATCGTTAGTTTGTGATTGTTTTTGGCCCCTTCCTCGGATAGTGGAGGAGTGAGAATGTTTCGATTTTAGACCAGACAGCATTTTTGTTCAAAAGAGCATTAAAGCTCAGTACCACAAGTTTGATTTCTCTGCAAGCCAACATTGTGGTAAACAGGTCACTAAGACTTTTGATGTCTGACAGACTAACCTAAGACGCTCCTAGAAAAACTTTTTCTCAAGTGCATGGCAAACGACGATTTCGTCAAACTCTGCGGCAAATGTTAATCGCCCAATTTATACTGGTTTCACGCACTTCCAGATACGAAGAAGGCGATGCTCCAAATCTATTGGATTTTCTTAAGGAAGCTACCCTTTTACTGGAAGCCAACGACGACATTGTAGATCATGGACAAGAAGCAGAGACCACTTCAACCCTGTACATAACAAAATCGACTGCATATTAAACAACAAAATCGGCTGTATATAATGTAAGGAAAAGTTCACAAGCAAATGTGTTTTAGACCTTTTACCTGCAAGTGGAAATTTAGCACATTTTAAATGGGAAGATAATGAGATAACTGCATAATAACTTACCCAAACAAATTTTACGTCACCTTTAGTCTAAAGCAGCTGTGTCCAACCCAAATGGCTTGCTGGGCCAAAACGTATGTCACTGTCTTAACCAGGGCCCCACGCCGAATGACATATTAATGAGGGCCGCACATTCAATAGCTTAATTTGATCTTAGCAAACTAAATTTAGCTTAAGCTAATGTATTGAAAGCGTTCGAATCCTAACTGCAATGGGAACAGCCGTGATAAATTAGCACTGAGGGCCACCTGCAACAAAAATGTCAAATTTAAGGTTATCAAAATAAGGACAGGTTGTCAGTGTGTGAGCTACTTATACTACTGCGGAAACTTAAACTGGCTCGCACAAAACCTTTGACTGGGTCGCATGCTGCCCGCGGGCCGCGGTTTGGACATGGCTGGTCTAAAGCTCTGTGGATGCTTCAGACAACTGAAATTACTCTTTCGAATAATATTTAATATATTTTTGGCCGTAAATCATTGCTACTGGAAGTCTTGCTGACATTGCCTTTGTATTATTATTCCATACCTTTCCTTTTTGGCACAACTAGGCCTACCGAATCGTTGCCCGCTATATGAAACTGAAAGCATATTAATGCGAAACAATTTACATTGCAATTAATTTAAAAAATGTAGGCTACATGAGAAAACTGCTGCACGAACGAATATCACGTAGACCAAAAAGGTTGACGATTGTCAGTTTTAGTCTTTACTAATTTTATTTATACAGCTTTTACTCATTGTACAGTACACTCGAGCGTTCCGAAGGGATGGTAAATTTTGCGTTTTTTTGAGGAACGCAGCTATGGTGAAGTTTTTCACAGTGGTAATTTTGCTAGCATGCAAAACAACGTTGAGCATATTCGAGGAAAACGATTTTGTTATGCTGAAATGTGTAATGTTGATAGCAGTCGCAAAGCGGATGTTTCATAAAAAGTAAGCCATGAGATTTGATGATTGTGTGTCAAAAATGTAATTTATTTCTTATCGGTGAGTTCAACTGAAAAACGGTTATGCTACGAGAAGTAATGTTAATTTATTCTTGGACGTTTTCTGGCCCGGTGCTCTCGACGCTCTTGTGTAGCCTACGTGCTGCGCGTGTTTTGATCAATATGATCGACTGCCTGTTCAAGTGTTCGAATGGTTTCTGGCAGGCGAGGACACAGGGGGGATGCCGGGGATGCATCCCCCCCACCAGACCTGAAGAGGTGTTGATATGACACTTAATTTTAATTGAAAATCATCGCCAAAAATATTTTTGTCCTGCACATTACTTAATCACTAAAGTTGCTAAAAATTAACTTATGCTAACAATTAGTCAAAAGCGTTTCTTCGTTTCATTAGATCAGCTGGCCTTGTTTGTGACATAAAACTAGTCTGATATAAAATAATCACTGAGCAGGGAGAGAAAAACGGACATTTGCCCCCTGGAAATTGGGATTAAGAACCAAATATTTCTGGAAAAACCTGAAGTCGGCATCTTAATCCCGATTAATTGATTTGATTCTTGCAATGACAGTTTTATTGCCGGTATGAAACTTATACTTCACAAGAGTCAGGTTCATAGTTATAGTGTCATGCAGTGATAAGCTTGCAGTTCACGCATGTCCCCTCCTTTGCCTGCAGAGGCGGGCTGCGAAAGTCGCGAGCGGATTATTCTACTGTTGGTCTTTATTGCGTTACAACAACATGGCAACAAATCTTCAAAAGTTCACTTTATATTACGGTGGCAGGCGTTTTATTACATGAAACTGTGGAACGTACACATCTTGGCAGGTAATGCAGCGAGACAGTGATATGCTAATAGCGGTAAGCCACGTGCATTTGTATTTTGTGAAAAGAAGCATGCGTGAGTCTATAGCAATGCTTCTTCAAGTTTGAAAAACCCTTTATTAGTGCGAGTGTGACCAATGTGCCTGATTGTCAAACTACACTTATGCAGGATTCTTTTCATGCAGTGTAAAATTACGTGGCTTGTTAGAATACATCTATGCAGGCTTGTGGGAATACGCCTTAATGGTTAAGGCTTAGTTCTGACATCTGAGTGAAGACTGAGTGCAAAGCCATATTGACTGTGGAGAGTTTTCATAATTTATCTGGTCAATTTTGCAAAATCTGCGTGGTGTTTTAAGTCTAGTAAGTTTGTCCGTAGTCGTATCAAAATACAGGTCTACTTGATTGTCCGGTTTGTGTAGCAAGGTTTTATTAATCGCTTTGGACGAGATCCCAGACACTTGCAGTTCTTGTTTCTAAGTGATGCTGACATGACTTGCTAGCTGATCCCGCAGTCAGGGGAGGAGAAACTGGGCAATTCCCCCCGAAATTTTCAAAAGCATGTTCAGTTGTTAGTTCAGTTGAATATATCAGCTGGGTGCGGCCTTGCTTGCTAAGTAAAATAAAGTCATCATTTGTGTTTTCGTTGAAAACCATGGCAAGCCAATGCTTTTTTCTTTACAGATCATGGCAATTCTTACTTGAAAAGAAATGCCCTGTGTTGAAAATCTGCTGATAGCCTACTGTGTAAATTGTCGTAATACTAATATACCTGGCTATTGCTGCCAACGAAGGTTTTTTTGTGATTGTTACCGTAACACGGGCATTTCCTTTGTAGTGTAGAAAGGATAAAGTGTTGTGTGAACGTCCATTTGCATTGCATCGTCAGCAATGTTCCCTCTACGGGGCGCAAATACTCAGGACCACCAGAACTGTTGCGCAGTGAAATCTCATTCTCGCGCACTTGCAACATTCCAAAGCAATCGAAAAGCATGCAAACAAGAAGCTATTTCAATGAAATGTGTATTTTGTTCGTATTTTGATAAGATTGTACATTTATTACGCAATTCAAAAAGTTTGCAATTCATTGAAAACTCCACTTACTCAGCCCTAAAATAATCATGCTCACTAAAACAAATATTTGTTCAGTGTAACATTATCTTCGAGGGAACACTGGTCGTCAGCGATGTGAAAATGATAAACAAAATGTTGACCTTGCCACCCTGGAAAAATTTCTGCGGACGCCCATGAATGATCGTGCTTTCTCGCTTTCGTTTTTCCGTTACTTTCGTGCTTTCACGTATTACAAATTGTTTGTTTCTTTCCGTTCTCTTAATTTCGGATTCAAAATAAGCAGAATCAACTCGCTTCTCGTTATTATTTCATCAAAATTACCTGCAATAACAAATGTTATACACAAATTAGTACTATGGGTGTTGCAGACTATTCCAAACGACAATAAAAACTGTAAAGTTCCCCATTTGAAGAGCAATGATCATCTAAACTGCATCCAAGTGACTACGCTCTCTTGCCGCAACATACAAGTCAAACAGCACTACTGCACTATGCTGGCTACTGCCACCGGTAATTGTGCTGTAACAAACGTAACCTACAATCAGAATAAGCATTATGTCGTCATGTGAATTGTTTATCTCGAGTCCTCCATGTACCTGCGCCAACGCCAGTGACTACGTCAGGTCGTTGTTATGTGCCACATTGTTTGTTGATTCCGTAGCGGTGCAGTGTTAAAGTTTGACCGGTTTTACTCAAGCTTCTTCTAAACCAAGCATAGACTTCTTTCCTCGTAAATGTACATTGTACGTATGCGGAAATGATTGATTTACGCAATATGGTCCTGTGAAGCATTGGCTTCATTGCAAATCGATATCGCATCCTCCCCCACCAAATTGGCCTGTGTCCACTACTGGTTTCTGCTCTTGTATCGTTTCTGTGCTTTTTGTTAATACAAGCGAAAAAGCAAGACACATTCAGGAAAGGTGGTTGGTTGCTATACTGAACAGCTTTTAAATGAGACTAATTATGCTGCCTGCTTCCACACTGCGCAAAAACATCGTAAAGATACAAAAATTAGCAAAAATGACCACGACGTCTTCCGTGTATGCTTGTTTTTAGCACATTCCGCTGATATCGGAAGACTGAAAAAGCTACGATTTTCACGCTAACAGCACTGCACGGAAAAGCGGTTCAGTACACCAGCGGAAATTTTTTTTCCACAAATAAACTTGTTTTCAACAACACTTACAACTCCGTAATTCTGAAATGCCTGCTAAATATTTTCCTTCATTTCGATTCATCGAAAAATAGACCAAAAATGAAGACTTAGTACCGATCTCCCATGCATTTAGATAGGCAGAACGCTACTTGGGACCAAACATGGAGTCCATTGTCGCTTAACAATGGGACTTATAAAGGGCACAACTTGTCTTTATAGTAACTTTGGTTTTACCCACTACTGGACAATTAAATTATGTAAGATAGGCATGGTAGGCGAGAAATGTGGTCTTACGGTACTTGTTTTGCTAAATGCTCAATCCATTATGCATACAGTATTTCAGCTTTATGATGTTCTCAGGTTTGACTCTACTGTAGTTATTAATGTACTTATCAATATATCATCCCCGAAGTTGAACAACCAATTTTTTTTAATTTCGAAGCTTAGAGTGCATGAATACGCATCTGGATTAATCTCAACACCTAAGGCTGGATTATTTTCCAGTTGCAAACGCAGAAAATTTATAGGTCAAATTAAAGTCAAAAATTTTAAATCATAAAGTCAAAATTTTAAGTTTTTAGGTCAAAAAATTGGTTACCCTAGTAATGTCTACTTAGAGTGAAAAAATCTTATATATAATGTAATAAATAAGATTTATTACAGAAGACCGTGGGGCCCCCAAAAGCGTGGGGCCCGCAGCAATTGCTACATTTGCTACTATTGTTAATCTGGCACTGCACAGATGTAGAAACACTTACGAAACGCAGTGTATAATGCGCATGTTTAATTGATGAAATAGAAGCATATAGCCGACCAATATATTGATCAACAGGAAGGAGCGTGCTGGATAACATTCACAATTTTTGCCTTGCGTAATTAAGCGGCAGAGCAGCTTTAAATGTCCTTACGTTTATGAACCTGGACTTTGAAGTATTGTTTTTTCTAATTATTTACGCTCGCAAACAGGCAAATCACAAAAGCTTGGTGGGGTTGCAAATGATAAAAGTAGGCCACTTGCACGGCCGACAAATAAAACGGAACAAGTTTGTGGACAAAGTAAAGGAGGAAAATTTGAGTGCGAACACTTCACAAAATTTTACGCTGGTTTGCATGAGATTTTTGGCCTTCACGAGATCAACCTCTCATCTTTTATCGTTTGTTTCAATGTCGTCGGGTTAATCTTATCTAGTCTGTGTAAAAATCGTAGAAGGTTATTGAAACAGAAGATTCTAGCCAGGTTTCGGTAACGCAAATAATTATGTCGAACCCACAAAAATCAGAAACTGTACTAAATTTCGCGAGCTTTAGTGACGAGATAGAAGCGAAAACGTTGCAATCATTTTGATGGCAGATTGATAACCATGACAAAGGACTAGCTCACCATGCTACACAATAGCAAATAGCAAATTCTTACAAATCTCTATCAGTGGGATGCCTGCAGTCGAAACTTCTCTGAATCTCTGACATATCGCTCTTTTATCAATACTAGTGTTAGTGGTAGTAATCGGAGACTATCGCCCAGTGCTTTGTCTGCCATTCGATTTTAGATTTTGTTTGCTTGATAGTATAGAAAATGTATTCTCACGCCATGCGTGCTTCCAAACATCGAGTGCATTTCTAGCGCGAAATCTTGCAGTTTGGGAAATCTATCTTTGCTGACTAATTTCCACAAGTTTTCTACAGTTTGCAGGAATGAACTATTAATTTGGCTGGGGGAACACTTTCAGAAGGTCACGTTTAGCGGATGGATGGATAGATGGATTTATTTGGAGATACTGCGTTCATTGCACTAGATGTACTATGAAAGAGTTCAAGACAACGAACGTCGAGGCATCGAAAAAACACGGAGGTGATCCATACAGGTGTCCTAGCGTTAGGTTAGGGAGGACCGTACCTTCTAATTTGATCTTAAAACAAATAACTAAAACAAAAACAATAATAGTACACAGAAAAGGCAGCCTACTATTCATTGTTCTTGTGCAAATGCGCTTTGCACTGCAAACAATTCAGTGAGACAAATGTAACTTCACACGCTTTTTAACAAATTTCAGATTTGAAGATTTTTTCTGAATGCTTCCGCGGGCCACAGAAAACGCTGCGGCGTGCCACAAGCGGCCCGCGGGGCTGTAGTTGGACCACACTGATCTAAGTGCATTCCAAGATATGTTGTCGAATTGAATCTATTGATTAAGTTTTACCGATGGTTACCCTTGTCGGGCACAACTGGCCATAACGTTTAATTGTCATGAACCGCAAGGTTCCAGACGAAGAGGAAAAGAAAAACCCGACAAAAAAGAAATCCTCTTCGGGTTGCCATAACACTTTCTTGATCCACACACACCCATAAAAAATGGTTTATTGATTATAGCCGTGATGCAAATTCCATGCAGATTGAGGAGCTCATTTTTGGAGATAATCTTCGTGAGAAAATTTGTCTGCTTCTTGTGCAGGTGTTTTTGATATTCTGCAACAAGAACTGGACCGCGTCAGCAACGAGTTCGCGAACTAATAAGCAGTATTAAAACACATAGAAAAAGTAAACTACAAATACACACATACGAGCATTTAATTATGAACGTGGATTGACAGACAGTCGCATTATATTACATAATTCAAGCTAGGAAGATTGACATTGACTTTCGGGGTGATTCTTTGGTTGCTAACAAGAGGACAACATTAAGGAAACATTACTCATGATTCATTGTAACTTTCCTATGATCGAGTTTCTGTATCGTTTTTTGAAGGCGACTGTTGGCAATTCTTTTAGGGAGGAATCGATTTGCTTCCAGATTCTTGGGCGTTTTAACCTGATTGATCTATTTTCATGTTGGGAGCAGACTGGTCGACTGAAGTATTGTCCAGAGGTAGAACGTCTGGTTTGATGTGTGCACACAGAATTAACAGCAGTAAAGAGGTGATCAGACGTGCTGGGCATTCTCGTGCTGTGGAAGTTGTGCATAAGCTTAGTAATTTCTAACTGATAGGTATGTCGTCCAGTTTTAATAAATTTAATTAGCCGTGAAAGGATGTTACATGGCATCGGTAAGATCTCCAACTGATAGTCTTAAGTATTCTGTAATGGATGGTGTTTAATCTGTGCTGACTGGTGTTACGTACAGGTTGCGTATTTTAGGACATTTCCTCGGGAGCACTGGTTAGTTTAACAGGAACGTGTCCTAGGCACGCCCAAATTTACAATGAAGAAACTTGGACCTGCCTTTTATCGCTCGACTTTGCGCTCAGTTTTATCATCAAACCAAATTGTATTCACTCATGGTTTTATTATTGTAACTTTAAGCACTGCGCTATTAATCTCATATACATCAGAAAGGTAATCGAAAATAGCAGAGATTTTTACCCTTAACATAAGTTAAAGCATGTAAAGAAAGTTACTGTAAACAACAAGGGTTGATACGAGTTCAATTCTTTCATAGGAGAGAGAGTAGCCCACATTGCCATAATTTCGATATTTCTCAGCTTATCAGACTACCTGTAGACTGTTTAAGCTTGGTAATGCCCCTAGCTGGTCTTTCAAGTTAAGACTGGTAAGACCACGACTTAACTTGCTACTACGCCTTTAGTAGACAAAATGAAGACTGCCTGTCTGGCTCAGATCGTCCCGGTTTTGTTAACTCGTCGGTGATTTCCAATCTGGCACGGAACTCACGGTCGATCTGGTTTTCTCGAATCTCATTGGCTGCAGCTCGCGTCTCGAAGCGTGATCTTCGTTTTCGACCAATCACATTCGAGAGTGGCGCTCTGACGGTATCTTAGGCTCCGCCTACCGTTTTTGCCGTAATCCGGAATGCTTTCCGTAATGATTCGCCTTTATCCGTTTGAATCGTAATTATCTTTTATAAATTTGTACGGATTGTTAATGTAAATAATTTCTATAATGTTTTGGGTTACTCTCTTCCTAATTGTGACTTGCGATTATATGCAGAGTATAAATACACAACGTTTAAAACAAATACACAATACAACGTCCTTGTGAAATACGTGTTTTTAATTGTTCCTTTGTTCCAACTTCCTTCTCTTGGAATTCTGTCCATTCGGTGATGCGACTTTTTGGTGTTTCAATATTCATACCAATCTTTGTTATTTCACGGAACCACTGACAAGCTTCCAAGTCGCTTTCTTGACTTACGTTTGAAGTCTTCGTTTGTTTATATTTCAGGGTCACGAGACGTTTCATGTTGAGGATGCTGCGCGAACTCAACACTGGATTTTGTTGCTGAGCCTTCAGCACCAATGGCATAGGCCTACTGTAGATGAGAGTATAGCCTACAAGGCTGAAATATATCATCTTAAATTTATTTGTGCTCAGGTCGTCTCGAATTCTATGAAATATACCTGAATCGCAAGAAAGCTTGTTTTCAAGCTTTGAAATGTGTGTATTCCAGTCAGTGACGAAGCAAGGGGGACCCTGGGGGGCACGGGTCCCGGGCCCCGGGCGGTACCTCTTGGGGGGCAGCACTTTGCTGATAAAAATTAATATTTGAAAGTAGCTTGAAAGTTCTAGCTTTTTGTTATTATTTTTAAATAAATTTATGAAAGTTTTAAAAGTTCTAACTATTTTCAATTTATGTGTTTAGAAGCCTAAAAAACACAACATGTGGCTGTGGAGTGAGCAAATTGTTGAAAAGTTTACTCAAAATTCTGGGTCAAATCCAATGTGCTAAAGTGCCCACTGTTTGTCTTGAAATCAAGGATTTTTTATAACACGCTCAATTGGGGAGCAATTCTTTCCCATTCCCTACACCTTCCTTGCCAGACAAAGCTATTTCCGCCATCCCAATCAAAAACCCTTTGAACAAAGGAAAGACGAGACATTCTACAGCAGACTAGCAAACGTTAGGGCTCCGATAGTTCGCGGTTTTTATTGCCCCTCCTCTCAAAATCTGATAAAAAATGTTT
>JGI24159J19872_10011616_pt1 | contig 11537 bp, 6 predicted proteins | sample Ectturendosymbi4_FD_19872 | JGI IMG/M metagenome (IMG submission 19872) | reverse complement strand
TTTTCGGATATGTTAACAATAAACCTCTTACCCATTGAGTCGCGTGCCGTAATTTTCTTGATGACCTTGGATGAATCAGCTCATAGGTGCAGAAGCAGGCAAATTTTGGGGGGTGCGAAGGATTTTTGCCCGAATTTCCTTAAATGTGTCTGAAAAGATTTTGTGCGACTTTTGCGTCCAAATATTTTCCCACAAAGATCATGAAGACCTTTTTTTGGTGTGACCTCCAGCAAAAGGTCGTCCTGTGTTTTTCTGCAAACGTTGGGCGCCATTTTTTGAAGTCAAACAACGTTGGGCGCCATTTTTGCCCGGATTTTAGGGATTTTGACCAGATTTTCAGAGATTTTGCCCAGATTTTCAGGGATATTGCCCAGATTTTCAGAGATTTTGCCCGGATTTTCAGAGAGTTTGCCCGGATTCTCAACAAAGCAAAACTTTTTGGGGAGCGTTGGCATCCCCGCAACCTACACCACTGAATCAACCATTGCGTTGCGTTAAAGGACGAATTTGCACCATTGAGGTATCACCGCCTCAAGAAACTGGTTGTATAATGCTTCACTTTATTGTAATCCTTGTGCTTTTTCTGTATCCGCCCAATAATCTACGTCGATGTTAAAAAGTGTTCGTTGGAATGTGTTTTAAAATGTTACTAGTTCTTAAATGCTGCTTTTTCGTCAAAATCCGCATTTTTTGTAAACTTCAAAATAATCCACAGACTTTAATTGACAGTTTATGCAATTGAATGCCAACAGGCTAGATAGGATTTCAAAAGTTAGGTATTTTTTACTGCAGTATCCTTCCATTTATCTCCACGCCGGGGAAATAAGTGAAAAAAAAATTTGGTCGACTTGCCTCAGTCTCACTGCTACTCAATCTTTCGGATCACGAATCCATTTGCATCCATTTTGAGCTAGTCAGGTGGGTAAATCTATCTATGATATCCCCAGTGGTGTAGTCCAGAAACAAAGTGGGAGAGCCTCGTACCTCGCCTCTTTTGAAGGGAAAATAGGTTCCACTAAATCTTAAAATGAAATATGGGCGCCTTTGTTGACGGTCAGTTTTTGTGAGTTCCTCAACAAAAATAGACACGAGTGGTGTCAGTGGTGTTGACTGTAGCAAGCTGCATCTTTCTTTTTTCAGAGTGTCCCCTTACTTTTGTCTTCATCACGATGCCGCGAAGCGCCTAAAAACTATCTATACATTTTATTGCGATCAAAGATACCGAAACAAAGACTATCTACAAATAGAGCTTTATAGATTTCGGAATGCGTTAAAACGCTTGGCCTTTCTTGATCTGTCGTGGTCTGTTAGGATCTGTTTAACCACGTGGTTTGTCTCTGGCACTCGTCATCGCGCACGTGGTGTTACTTCCAGAACAAAAGTGCTTTTTTAAGCCGCTACCAAACGCAGAATTTTAGTATTCATTGTAACTAGCCACAGTTCGTGTGTGTTTCTTTCTATACATTTTTTCAAGTGTCAACATTTCGCCTGTAAGGTTTGTCACGCGGTTTACATTTCACAGGACTGATGTTGCGTTGAAAAACGCGAAACTAGTTTCTCTGTTAGATAAACTGTGATTGATTTACTTGCCGTCTTCTTTCTAGCTTGTATGTAACTGTGCAAAAATAGATATGATTGCCAGTTTTAATCATTGCAGAAGTATGAAAGCAGAAAGCAGGCAGCTTCCTAAGAAGCTTGCCGCCAGGCTAAATTTTGTTTTGTTGTCTTCGATCTGTGGAGGTAATCACTGCTACTACTGCTTTCCACAAATATTGACATTTACTGAAAGAACTATGAGACAAGAAAAGGGAAAACTGACGAACTGTCCCAACAACAACAAACCTGTGTTTGGCACAAGTGATAACTGAAAATTTGGTTCATTGTACGCTAACAATGTATTCTTTGTCTATACCTAAAAAATATTAATGATTTGAAAAAAAAATTTTGTTGAACGAATTGTACTTTTTCATCAAAATTAACCACTTTGACGAGCTTTCTAGATTTCAGAATACGTTGAAACGCTCGGCCTATCTTGATTTTTCGTGGATTGTTACGCTTTGTTTAACTGGATCATTTGACTCTGGCACCCGTCATCGCGCAGCTGGGGTTACTGTACTTCCAGGGCAAAAGTGCTTTGTATAAGCCGCTACCAAACGCAGTTTTTCTTATCAATGACTGGTTTATGAGGATCTGGGAAGGTCACCCTTTTAACTTTGCTAATTTTAGTACTCATTGTAACTAGCCACAGTTCGTGTGTGTTTCTTTCTATATACCTGTTTTCAAGTGCCAACATTTCGCCTGTAAGGTTTGTCTTGCGATTTACAATTGCAGGACTGATGATGCGTTGGAAAACGCGAAACTAGTTACCTGTTAAATAAACTGTGATCGATTTACATGCCGACATCTTTCTGGCTTATCACCACGGAAAAATAGACATGCTTGCAAGTTTTAATCATTGCAGAAGTATGAAAGCAGAAAGCAGGCAGCTTCCTAAGAAGCTTGCCGCCAGGATAAAGTTTGTTTTGTTATATTTACAAATAGGTGTTTGTTGAGAGAAAATGATGTTCAAAAACAATTATAAAAGGGTGAAACAGGAAAATGATTTGGTGTGGTGGTTAGGAGGCCACTTATAGGCATCGGTACAAATAAGGTAGGAGCAGTAGGGTTGGGGCGTTGGGGTGTCATGCTAGAATTGATGTGATTTGTTTCATCTTTGAAGTAGTTTCTTAAATTTTTGAAATTGGCAAAAATGTTCAACCTTTTTGCATCGAATTTACGTCTAATCAGCTTTTTCTCAAAACCCAATTTTTGCTGCAGCATATTTATTTATTGACCTCATAAACGTTGCCGATTGTAATTTTTTAACACGATGTACTTTTTACGCACTTGAACCTTGTGGATTGTGATTGACAGCCAATGAAATATATTTTCTAAACTATTTTCTGTCAGATTAGACAATTATTTCATTACTCCATCAGACTCGAATTATTATACAAGAGGTGATTCTGTATCAAAAATGTTTCAGTCAGCAGTGAATGTTTTAAAAAAAGCGTGTTTTAGCCCGCCTTGTATATGCGATAGAGTGAACAGAATGAACTATTGGCAAATGCCACACTTTTGTTGTTTGGTCATCAACTCTACATAACTAACAAAAAGTTTGAAGATCTGAGATAATTCGAAGCGTTTCAAACATCGAAAAAAATGGTGTTTATCGTTGATTTCATTTGCAGCAAACGCAAAAGCAACAAACAAATTTTGCGCAATTCAAGACTACATTTACTGAATTAAAAAAAAAATTTGAAAGAATAATCATAAACATGTTATATTCATTACTGGCACAACCAGATAAATTTAGAAACCTACTATATCTCATATACCCATACTTTTTTGCACTGCTTTACAATGAATTACAGTTGATTCACGTCTTTGAACATGTTCGTTTGTGCCTTGCATTTTCAAACCTGGTAAACACGGTCGGGTTTTGAAATCCTAGTTATTTCAAGCGATGAGAAAATTTTAGTTTCATGAATGGCGAGTTTTAAAAATGGGAGTCGCCATTCATGACTACTTTGCTAGATTTTCACCTCTAATCTATGTGTGAACCCCCTTGAAAACAGACGTGCAACAATTGTTACAAAAGTGCAACAACTTGTACAACTATTCCATTCAGTTTTCTGCTTGTGTGCATCTAAATGTTTCCGCAACACGTAAAAAAGGAGTTTACTAATGCTTGAAAATAAACACGTCTTCCCTTCCCCGAAGGAACTGGACAAATGAGATTTATTGCAAAACGTTTGTCAAAAATTCACGGTACCGCATCTCCAAACTCACCACATGAGACAAAACTGTTTTCTCCTCTGCAATATTTTTTCTTCCACTGCTCAGCTGGCAAAATAATCCAAGCACTATCAAAGTGTACACGTTCATTTCTAATGATTCTGTTGTAATGCTGTAACAACAAGTTAAACTTTCAACGTTTATTTTCTTTTATTTCGCATTAGTTCAGTACAAGAAACATTTAAGTTGTAAACGTTTTCTGCAGTTGTTAAGCACCTAGTGTTTACAGTTACCAACTGATATATACAGTACAACCCGTTGATAATCTCAACTGTCTTATACTTCCCACCTTGTGTTTGTCTTTATTAGTTGCATATGCTTAAAATATGATTCGTCTGTTTAGTTTTTCACATTTCAGCAAATCTAGTAATTAAAAGCTGTCAAATATTTGAAAGTTCAGTAAAAATTTACGTCAGAGGGTCTTCTTACTCCTTTGCTTTTAATTTTACAGTAAATGTTTTGATCTGCCATTTGCAAACACCTAGCAACAACGCGATCTTCGTATGTTCAGACATTTTCTTTTTGCGAAATTCGAAGAATGCAGCACGGAAAATCGCTCATCATCAGTGCATGGTGGAAATAACTGGTTGTGGCATTTCACCCCTGGCTTTTTCAAAATGTGGCAAAGTTCCTGCTGAACTGCGTGGTAACACCCACGTTTCTGAGAATATCAACATGACTGAACCTAAACCTCAGCATACCAGGATTAGAGCCTAAAATACTGCATGCTTTTCAATTTGAATAACTGAGTAAAATTACCAAGCCTTCCTGGTAGATGGGCCTTCGTGCAGTTTTTTGAAAATCATTCTGTCTCAACAAACTTTTCAACCACTGCTCTAGTAGCAATACAAAACGACGTACTTCTCTAGAAGGTATAGTTTTGGTTATCACATACAAGTAGAAAATTTGTGTTCAGAGTGTGACCAATGCCTTTGATTTTTCAAGTCTAATAAAAACAAGAATATCTTTCTAATATATTCTGGCAAAAATGCCGCTTTGCTTGAAACAATTGCGAAAAAACTCAACTGATACCGAGAAACTAAACTGATCTTCAGTTTAAAGCTAGCAAGGCTTCAAGTTGCAAGAAGACCTCTGGCGTTTATTCGTAGCATTTGGATTGAATAAATATTATTCTTAACCTACTCTATCCCTTAGGTCAGGAAGTGTTTAAACGTCACTTCCCGACGAGTGCTTATGTTCTGCCAAATAACTCGGCCACTGATTCGTTTCGTCTCTTAATATCGAACAGATAAGTTTGAGTCTTATGTCAGCTGAAAGATCCTGGCAACATTCTTGGATTTATTGATGAAGCAAAGTGAACGTATAGATCACTGCCATCACTGCCTTTTTTACTCTGCGTACAGGAGTAAATAATGAAACTAACTGGCAAGTTAACATTTTTTAGAAATGCATCTACCACAAACTGCAAAAAGTGCGTTTTCTGAAACCGCAAAGCGATTCGACATTTGCAATTGTTGAAACATAAAAACGCGTCACTCTAGTGATTGCTATAAACTTGAGCTTGATTGGATAGATTAAGTTTTACTATTTACTTTGCTAATTTAAAGAGAAAACGTATTGACAATAAATCAAATTTGATTGAATCACCAGCAGGTTGGGATGACATCATCCCACATAGGTCAAATCACGTTAAAACAAGATATGATTAACGTTACATACCCCTGCAGAAACTGCCTAGAATATTATGTGTCTTGTGAAACCTCACATTAGATTTCAACGGTTTTTTATTACGCTCATTAGCAAAAATATTTTATTGACAAAAGCGGTGAATCTTCTTGTTTGACAATACTTACATTACATACCCATTTATTCAAATCTATCTTGCGTTTTTCTAGAAGTCACCAAGTTGCAATTTGTCGGTCAGAAGCCCAATGTGTTTGGTTTTTACGTCGGATTTTATCACATTTTCGTTAGCCGCGGTGCAAACAACATCGACCCTGCTAAGCGAACACCTGCCCCCAATAACACTTTTTGCGCATGAACGACCCAGGGATAAAGTCGTCCATATTGTGAACTAACAACTGAATTGACGATATGAGAAAAATAATTATCCAACTTGTTTGACCAAATTACTCAGAGCCAGGATATTTAACAGTTTCTCACTTTTTTAGACGAAATTTAATTCACTCCCGCGTCAAAATAATTAAATACACCATACGTCGAAAAAGATTTTCTTGCATAATGACTTTTTTGAAGCAAAATGACATGTAAAACCGTGTATTTCAGTTCGTTTCAGAGTTCATGGTATTACTTTCTTCCACCTTGCTGAAAATCTAAAACAGCAATACAACACTGAAGGCCTGAGCGTTGCTTCGCAAAAGCTTTCCTGAAATGCTGGGACAGCTTACTTTTATGTATACGCGTTCCTGGTCCTTCGTTGACCAGTCCGTCGTCATTAATGGTTTGTTGCTTTTCTGAGTACGTGACCCTTGATTTTCATCTTGAAAGCTACTGCGATTGCTACATGACAGGCACATGGTTCGCATAATCATGGAGATAGTTGATAATCGACGCTTCACCCTTACCACCGGTAACAATAAACGTAACAGGTTACGACGCCTCAAGGATGGTCTCCCGCAGGGATCCGTTCTGGCACCCCTTCGTTTCGACACCTACACCTCAGACTTGTCAATCACCTCCAGAAAGTATGCATCCCCTGACNACATAGCAATCATGCCTGTTGATAGTGATCGGCAAGCAGTGGANGAAGTGCTCAGCAAAAAAACGGAGACTANGGGTTAATACCACAACCTGGAAGTTAACCCTCAGCAATACAAAAACAGTATATGCAGTATTCCATTTCAACAAAAACAAGGAAGCTAAACGTGAGCTGAAAGTCAATTTCAACGACGAAACCCTGCATTTTTGCTCCGAGCCCAGATACCGCTGAGTAATGTTGGACAGGACGCTTACATTTCGCCAGCACCTCGAGACTCTTTGCAAAAAGCTGATGCCATGAGGCGACCTGCTGGCTCTGGTTGGGGGTGCTGGGCAACAACACTGCGAACAGCCACCTTAGCCCTGGTCCATTCAACAGCAGAGTACTGCTTTTCTGTCTGGTGCCGCAGTGCTCATACTCGCCTCACTGACCCTGTCATCAACGACGTTTTGCGAATTGTGACTGGATGCCTGCATCCTACACCAGCGGACAATCTTCCTATCATCGCGGAGCCACAATCTGCAGAGCTTCGTCGCAAAGGAGCCACAATGTCTCTGGCATGCCGTGCTATGGAGCCTGGACACCTCCTCCGCTCAGCTCTCACCCGTCCATTGGGTGTAAATGCATGGGCTCCGATCGAGATACCCATTCGTACCCGGCACACAACAAGTTATTAATTTGTCTGAAAACAACAACAGAAGTGCAGCACGATGGGCGGATCACCGATGGAATGCAGAGTGGTTGGACAACATTACGAGACTCGTTTCCGCTTTTACTTACACAAATGGGTTATTGCTCCAGTGGCGTAAATAAGGGGAGGCAGTTGGGGACATCTGTTCCCGGGCGCAAAATTTTTGGCGGCGCCAAACTGAGGTCGTAACAGGCCCGTAACCAGCTTGGGACACCACGAGGGGCGAAGAGTTTTCTGAGAGGGGCTCAAATTTTTTGAACTATGTCCAATATTTTCAAACTATTCGCAGCACATTTGTCCAGGGGCGGCAATTAATTTCTAGGGGGGTTCGCCCCCCTGCGTCCCCTGGTTGTGGGCCTGGGTCGCAATGTTTCGTAATAATTACAAAATGTCGAATGACAGTGGCTGCTACCCAGTTGCCAAATTTCATCAAGATCACACAAGTGTTCACAAAGCGAACAGCTACGAAACGTAGTTACGAAGCTCAGCTTCTATCTCCACCAATGAACGCCCGCATGTGGTTTCGACTCATTGTATTGAAACGCATTTTTCTAGTCGTTTTACAACATCAATTTTCTTGTAATCTGAAAAATTTGTCACGTATTTTTAATCAAGTGCTTTTTTGTGAATCTTGTGTTTTTTATCATGAAATCTAGTGCTTTTCCGTAACAACAGAGTGGCAACACTGCGGCGCATGCTTTCAGAGCAGCGATGAAACTTACAGTATGTTATTGTTACAACAACAGATCTGATGTTTAGGAAATGCTTAGAGTTTTGATGTTTTGACAAACTTCATGTTGAAATGGATTTTGATTTGGTTCTCAAAGTTAGTATGATGATTTTTATTTGTGGGATATTTAACTGAAACTGTGCAACAGCGTTGAGTATATTACAAAAGTTATAATTGTGAGCTTTTCAGTTACTTCTACATGTGTTTTATATTAAGTTGACTTTTAAACTGATCATCTGCTTGGACATGATTGTCGAAATTCAAGTCACAAAATTGATGAACTAGACCTTTTCACGGAGCGTCAGCGGCCTTAGATATTTCCTAGGTNAANACACGTGACATATTCGAATTATCTCAGTTTTTTGACGAAATAATCGACAAATTTGCAGCAGCAAAGACAAAAACGTTGCTCTGAAATGGGATAATTGCAAGAAAAGCATTTCATCGCAGTATTTTTATGTGAACTGTCCAGGGTATTATATCCAAAGAAATGTTTTAGGATTTTATATTTGTCTGGAAATTTTGTACAAATCTTTTGCCTTCAGTTTTTCATATGCATTCTTCAGTTTATCCTTAACTTTTATCATGAGCGTCCGCAAAATCGGGGGGGGAAACGGGCATGTTCCCTTGGAAATTGGTTCCAAGAGCCAAAAATTTCTAGGAAACCTGAAGTCAGCAGTTTAATGATTTAATTCTTGCAATGACAGTTTATTTGCCAGCATGACACTCACACCTCACAAGAGTCAGGTCCACTGTTCTAATGTCATGTAGTGAAGAGTTTACAGCTCACTCGTGCCCGATCCTTTGCCTGCAGAGGCGAGTTGCGAAACTTGGGAGCAGGCTGTTCTGCTGTTGTTCTTTATTGCGTAACAACAACATTGGCAAAGAATCTTCAAAGGTTCACCTCAAGTTACGGAAGTAGGCGTTTTGCGGCGTGTGACATCCTGACAAGTTATGTAGCGAGATAGTGCGAGCTGACAGTGGTAAGCCACGCAGTTTTATACTGCGAGAAAAGAAGCATGAGTGAAAAGTATAGCTGCGCCATGAAGCGCAATTTCTGTGACTGTTGCCGTCACACGGGACATTTTCCTTGTGGTGTAGAAAGGGTAAAGCGTTTGGTGAACGTCCGTTTGCATTACATCGTCAGCAACCTGAAAAGGATAAGAAAAATGTCCATGTTGCCTTCCCTGCAAAAGTTTCTGCCGACGCCCATATCTTTTATGTATTCGTGTGCTCTCAGTCAGCCCTTTATGTCATTCTAAACCTCAAAACTCCGGGATTCTAAAACTCAAAGCTCATTCTAAAACTCAAAACAAGCTACCCTGCAACTCGCAACAGCGGTGATTGTGACCAAGCATGACGAGAGAAGAGGACAAGCGGGTACGCTGCATTCGGGACCTTCAAAAGCTTCTGACAAACCCGTGCTTTAGAGATCAAGGTGCAACTCTGGCCAATTTATGCTGCGTTATCAGAAGATTTTTGTCCCCATTAAATTCTGTTATTAAAATTCATGAAGAGTTTTGCAGATGATCATGGAAATTTTTGCCTTGCTTTTTCATTTTATTTCACAAGTTGTTACAATTCGAATGTAATACGCAATTTGAAATGGCGCAATACAGCAGTTTGAAAATTCGATCGAGAACGAAATTTCAAAGCGGGGAAAGCTTCACGTGAAGCGATTAGATTCTTAACTCTACGGTAGTTAATTATTTCCAAGATTCAAATGTCTTGACGTCAATTCTGCGACGTCACAGTCATATGAAACTTTTGAGACGGGTCAATAGAAACAACTATATGCTGGGTCGGAGTCAATTTTCGACGTCCTTTTACTCACAACTCACTCTTGGCATCTTTGTTGCCACAAGCGGACTGGGTGGGGGCGCCCAAACTGACTTTGTCGCCGGGCGCGGAAAATCCTAGGTACGCCACTGATGGCCCTTTCTGCGGCTTGTGAGTGTGGTGCAGAAAAACAAACCATTGATCATTGTCCTCCACTGTCTAATCCATCGACCACCTCATGGAACACATGGTCTGACGGTTCTGGAAAGCGAGAAAATGGAATTGCTGCTCAACGCCTGCCCCGAGATCTAGTGCAACCTAGCAGTGGATAAGAACTCGCTCTGACGATGAAGAAGACGTACAAAAAACTGCTAACTCTGACATATTTAGTTAAATCAGACAGATTTAACTACATCGCAGAAGATCTGCAAAATGGAACAGAATTAGCTAAATCAGGCAAAATCGGTCATCAAGCTGCAATATGTTCCAATTTAGCTAAATCTGTCCGTTTTAGCTAGATCTGTCTAATTTAGCTAAATCTGTTTGTTCTGATTTAGCTAAATTTGTTCCTGTTTAAATAAACCCGTTTCGATTTAACAAAATAAATTTGATTAGCAGTTTTTTGTGGTAAATGTGTCCGATGTGATTTTTTACGAAATGGCGGCCCATAGCCCCACTGGCAGCGTCTGTAGCAATAAAAAACCTTCCGTATGCCAACGGGCAACACGAACTCCGCTGCATGCACGAGCCACGGCCTAGAAATTCTGTGATTAATAGAGTAGTCACATCAATAAATTCTACCATTTTTATCTCAGGATAATCATTAGTAATTGGTAGCAGCTCCTACGTTGCTGGTGTCAGCCACGTTATATGAGCGGAACAAACGTAATGCTTACAGAGTCAAAAAATGAAGGCAGCGACGAACACGGTGCAGCGTTCAGTGCAAATTCCAAAACCACCAAATGGTTGATTGGTCGCAGCTGTATTTTCTACAGAAAAAAGCTGGAGGAATTTCTTTACTTCTTCCGTTTTTGTTTTAAACAAGGTCGTGAACAGTGACACTACCGAAGTTGCAGAAAAAAATTGCTTGACTTCAGCAAGTTTAAAGTTTTTCATTTATTACATAACAGACGAAAGTGTAAAATATATAGAAGTATGCCTACAATGCCTAGAATACGAGAGTGATGTCAAGTGCTACAGCTCTCTCAATCGGTTCCTTATTTTCCTGAGCATCTGCAATCAGAACTTCTGAATGAAAAATCATACAGATTATTGTCTGAGACAAATATAAGTAAACGGCTGATTGTAAAGCATGTTTTTCCTACGCTTCTTTTACTCGGCAAAACTAATTTTCCGGCTGAAATGCAGTCTGGCTCACACAGTTCGCCTACTTAGGTACTTTTGAGTTTGAATACGTCAAAAGGAGTTCGCACTCCCAGACGCACTTTCAGGATTGATCTAGCACAGCTGTCAGTCTTACATACTTCTGAAAATCAAAGTCTTAAATACTCGTGAAACGGTGTATGAAGCTTTTAACTTCATTCTGACGCTATTCGGGGTGCTCTCAAAGCAGTTGGCCTATTGTCCCTAGTCTAGGCCTAGAGTTCTAAACACAAGTATGCGTTTATGTCGGCATGAACGCAATAAGGTCAGTACGTTAAAACAATCACGACGTAACACGGCATAACTTGTACTTGGTTCATTATGATCATTTGACCCCTCAGGCAGACATCTCAAATAATTAATTGACAGTGTGAAGCACGGTATTGCCCCTAAAAATGCAATAGAAATAAATTCACTGCAGCCCTGCTTTTAATTAT